>ERZ773035.1196-NODE-1196-length-19271-cov-82.562500_pt1 | contig 19271 bp, 16 predicted proteins | sample MGYA00511487_ERZ773035 | MGnify/ENA primary metagenome ERZ773035 (study PRJEB29015, sample SAMEA2737985) | human oral metagenome | biome: human oral; feature: human-associated habitat; material: dental | place: China | collected 2024 ...
ATTTGTATTAAGCCCAATAGCAACCATGGCCATGGTGATAAAGTATTTAGAAATAGTTTTGAATATGTCTAAGAAGTGAATGTCCACATTTGCATAGGACAATACAGTTGTAATAAGAGAACAAATGACAAAGTAAAGAACGAACTTAGGGAAGATAGCTGCAATATTAACAGATTCAGCGTTATCGCTTGCCTTAGCCGCTTGTTTGGCTTTGTACACTTGATAACTAGCAAGACCTAAACAGATAGGGATGATTGCCAATGTACGTGTCAATTTAACGATGGTTGCATATTCAAGAACTTGTGTGCCTGTGCCCTTCATGCTATCCCAAACAGCAGCAGTAGCTGTTACGGATGAGGTATCGTTAACGGCTGTGCCCGCAAAGAGGCCAAAGCCCATGTTAGACAATCCAATAGCATCGCCAAGAGGTGGGAATACAAATGCAGCGACTACGTTGAAGAAGAATACAACGGAAATAGCTTGTGCAATATCTTGATCGCTAGCTTTCACAACAGGCGCTGCTGCAGCAATGGCACTACCACCACAGATGGAAGAACCAACGCCAATCAAAACGGCTGTGTTAGAGTCGATATGCGTGGCTTTGAATATGATGAAAGAAACGATAAGCGATGTGGCAATGGTTGAGATGATAACTGGTAAGGAAACCCAACCTACATGCAATACTTGGGTGATGTTAAGACCAAAGCCGAGAAGGATAACGGCCCATTGTAGGATTTTTTTAGACGTAAATCCGATGCCGGCGCCCGTTTTTTCTCGTTTCCAAGATGTGAATAAAGAACCAATAATAATACCGAGGACAATAGCGAAGATTGGACTGCCAATAAAATGAAAATGCTGTCCTAATAGCCAACATGGAATGGCCAAGATTGCACAGAGCAATATGCCTGGCAGTGTTTTTGCATTGATACCCATTATAAAACCTCCTAACTGTACCTACTTGGTACATACATCGCTGTGGTATCGCGCAGGATGTATAAATAAACTACGACTTAATAGTAACATAATCGGGGAAATTAATCGAGGGGGGGATTCTCAATAAAGTATCTTGTATACATGGCTTGTAGTATTGTATCTTATGGTGAAAGTTTTATATAATCTTAAACGGGATAATTATACTTAATGAAATATGATTCCTAGTAAAATATGTAGAGAACATCAACATGTCTCATAAAATATGCGAGGTGCATTATGATTGATATTAATGGTATCATTGAAAAAAACAAAGAATATGTAGCTAAACATCCTGAGCTTGCTCAAAAGGGTTTAACTAGTCATCCTACAAAGAAATTAGCTATTGTAACATGTATGGATACGCGTTTAGTGGGGATGCTCGAAGAATCCTTAGGATTTGATCGCGGCGAAGTTATCACCATTAAGACGGCCGGCAATAGCGTAACGCAACCGATTGATAACATTGTTCAAAGCTTGCTTGTGTCTACATATGGCATGGGCATCGAAGATGTAATCGTCATCGGTCATGAAAATTGTGGTATGATTGATTTTTCCGCAGAACAATTTATGGAATCCATGAAAGCCAAAGGCATCAATGAAGATGCTATTCGCATGATTGAACCAGGTCTTATCGATTGGATGGACCGTTTCCACATTTCTGAAGAAAACGTACGCTATACAGTTAAATTCTTGCGTCAACATCCATTATTCCCAAGAGGCATGGGATTCTACGGGGGGATGATGGATCCTGATACAGGGGAATTCCGCTATATTGAGGTTTAATTATTTACTCGATGGGGCCCCTATTATAACTCTACATTTAGGTTATCAAGAGCCGCTCATACTCTCTCGCTCCACCGGCCGGGTCTGTTTCTTCGAAACAGGGCCAAAGTCGCTGCGAGAGTATGAGCGGCTCTTGCTATAACTGTAGATATAATTAGGTCCCATCGAGTTACACATACATCTAAAGGAAGGTCAAAGTCGCTGTGGAAAGGTGCTCTCTATTTCTATTTACTTTGAATGTAGATAAGCCTCATCGGGTTATATTCATTATCTCAATGTAGCGGAGTTCCCCTGTATGGGGCTAAGAAAAATACTTTACCGGCGGGTCTTAGAAAATAGAATTGTTAACCTGTGTAGATTGTATACAGTTGACTGTTCTGTTTGTAAGTTTTATACTGTAATTAAATTGTCAACTAATTATATATGCATAGTTGTTAATATTGATTCGATATGGTAAAGAGGTGCTCGTATGAGACAGTTAGGTGTTTCTATTATTGGTACGGATACGGATGTAGGTAAGACGTTTGTCACAGGTTTGCTTGGGGCGTTAGCAGTGGACGATGGTTTTGTTGTGGGCATGGTTAAGCCTGTGTCGTCTAGTGCGGTTCCGTTTTCTCAATGCGGAACGATGGATGAAGATGAAATATGCATGGGTCTTGAAAGTAAGGATGCTACCTATTTGATGCAGTCTGTAGGTATTCCTGAGTCGCGTCGTCGCGAGGTGAATCCGATTGCATTGGCTGGGGATTATTCACCGCGTTTGGCGGCAGAGTTGGCCGGTGTGGACATCGATTATTCAGAGATTGTCAATCATGTGAAAAGGGTCGTAGATCAACACGATATTACATTTGTAGAAGGGGCTGGCGGCATTACAACGCCTCTTACTAAGGATATTACGTTTACAAATCTTATGACGGATATTGCATATCCTGCCATATTGGTTGCTGATGGGCGTCTAGGTTCTATCAATCGCGTTGTGTTAACGTATGAGTATGCAAAACAGCATCATATTGATGTAAAAGGCATCATTGTAAATGATACGACTGTGGTGGATCCATTCTTATTAAAGACGAATATTGAGGATATGGAACGATATACCGGTGTTCCTGTGCTCGGTGTGCTTCCTCCATATCAAGGTCCTGATCAAGCGCACATCAAGCTTGGTTGGGGCCGTTCGTTCTTAGATTCAGCTAAGACGTGGCAAACTGTATGGGGCATTTAGTGAAAGCTCTATATACAAGCAATCTGGAATTAAGTAGATAGTATAGATATAGAATCTTAAGTATGAGGTGTTATGATGGCAGAGAAACAACTTTCACAAATTGCACAATGGGACCACGAATTCGTATGGCACCCATTTACACAAATGCAAGACTGGTTAGCACAAGAACCTGTAGTTATCGAACGTGGTGAAGGCGTGTATTTGATTGATGACAAGGGTAAAAAGTATTATGATGGTGTATCATCCCTGTGGGTTAATATTCACGGCCATAATCACCCTGTGCTTAATCAAGCGTTGAAGGACCAAGTTGATAAGATTGCACATAGTACATTGCTCGGATTGGTGAGCCCTCCATCAGCACAGTTGTGTAAAGAATTAGTTGAATTGGCGCCAGAAGGTTTGGAAAAGGTATTCTTATCCGATGATGGTAGTACGGCTATTGAAGTCGCTATTAAGATGGCGTACCAATACCGTCAATTAGTAGGTCAAACGAAGAAAACGAAATTTATTGCACTCAATGCGGGCTATCATGGTGATACATTAGGTACTGTATCCGTAGGTGGGATTCAGTTGTTCCATCAAGTGTTCCATAATTTGTTGTTCAAACCGTTAACATTGCCAAGTCCTGGTGTATACCGTGATGTAGCAGATCGAGATAAAGCATTTGAAGATTCCTTAGCAGAATTGGAACGCATCCTCAATGAAGAAGGGGACGAAATTACAGCTCTCGTTATGGAACCATTAGTGCAAGCTGCGGCCGGTATGCTTGTTATGCCTCACGGCTATTTAAAACGCGTTCGTGAGTTAACTGCCAAACATGATGTATTCCTCATCGTTGATGAAGTGGCAACAGGCTTTGGCCGTACAGGTAAATTCTTTGCTTGTGAACATGAAGGCGTATCGCCTGATTTCATGACCTTATCAAAAGGGATTACGGGTGGTTATTTGCCATTGGCTGCCACATTGACTACAAAACGCGTATTCGATGCATTCCTTGGCACATTTGAAGAAAAGAAAACATTCTATCATGGCCATTCCTATACCGGTAATGCCTTGGCATGTGCTGTTGCCTTGGCTTCGTTGAAAGTATTCCGCGATGAAAAGGTCATCGAAGGATTACCTGCGAAGGTTGAGGCTTTCACAAAGGCACTCAAACCTATCGAACAGTTAAAACATGTTAAAGAAGTACGTCAACGAGGTCTTATTGTAGGTATTGAACTTGAAAAGGACGTTGCTACTCACGAAGCGTATCGCCCAAATGATGCGGTAGGTGCAAAGGTTGCCGTTCTAGCTCGTGAACAAGGCCTTATTTGCCGCCCAATCGGCGATGTGGTTATCCTTATGCCACCATTGGCGTCCACAGTGGAACAATTGGAAGACATGGTCAGCATCGTTGGTGAAAGTATTAAACGTGCCACAGAAGAAGAGGGCGTATTAGAAGATTTGAAGCCAATCATTCTATAATAAAAAGCATTTTCCTTGCATAATGTAAAATATATTCTATACATTCTCAAAATACGATGATTATTCTGCATATCTATGATACTATATATGTATAGTATATATATTCAAAGGAGGTCATCGTATGGACATTTATGTAATTATGCAAGTCATTATATTGTTCGGTGCCATCTTCTTGGGCGTACGCCTCGGTGGCATGGGTATTGGCTATGCTGGCGGCCTCGGCGTCGTATTGTTGAGCCTCGGTATGGGGATGTTCCCAGGGCAAATTCCTTGGGATGTTATCTTAATCATTATGTCAGCCATTGCAGCGATTTGTGCATTGCAGTTGGCCGGTGGTTTAGATTATTTAGTACGCATTGCGGAAAATATTTTGCGTAAAAATCCTAAACACATCAACTATTTAGCTCCTACAGTTACGTATTTCTTGACAATCTTGGCTGGTACGGGTCATACGGCATTCTCTATGATCCCTGTTATTGTAGAGGTTGCAAAGAGCGAGAACATCAAGCCTTCCGTACCACTATCGATTGCCGTTGTAGCCAGCCAGATCGGTATTACCGCAAGCCCTGTATCCGCAGCGGTTGTTGCTATGAGCGGATTCCTTGAACCGTTCGGTGTTAGCTATCCAACATTGCTTGGTATTTGTATTTCCACAACATTTATTGCGGTTATGATTACTGCCTTTATCATGTCGACCTTTACGAACAATGATTTGTCTTCTGATCCTGTTTACCAAGAACGTTTGGCAGCAGGCTATGTGGCACCACCTCGTGAAAAGAATATGGATTTCCATTTAAAACCAGGTGCGAAAAAATCTGTATTAATCTTCTTAATCGGTATCATTTGTATCGTATTCTATGCAACAGCGATTTCCAAGAATATCGGTATCATTAAACCGGTTATATTTGGTCGAAACGATGCCATCGTCGGATTCATGATGATTATTGCAGCGGCTATCACATTCTTCTGTAAATTAGATACAGCACAACTTGTCAACACAAGTACATTCAAATCTGGTTTATCTGCTTGCGTCTGTGTTCTCGGCGTAGCATGGTTAGGCGATACCTTTGTAAAAGGTCATATCCCTGAAATTAAAGCCATGGCTTCTAGCATGGTAACGGCGTATCCATTCTTGCTCGCAGTGGCCTTCTTCTTTGCTAGTACACTTTTGTATAGCCAAGCAGCGACTACACAAGCACTTGTACCGGCAGTAATCCTTGCTTTAGGTATTACACCGGAACATACAGAATCCGTATATATCATTATCGCATCCTTTGCGGCCGTATCTGCACTTTTTGTATTGCCTACATACCCAACACTTTTGGGGGCTGTACAAATGGATGATACAGGTTCGACCCGAATCGGTCATCTCGTATTTAACCATCCATTCTTTATCCCAGGCGTACTTGCCATTGCTGTTTCTGTAGCACTTGGCTTCGTTATTGCTCCATTGATGTTGTAATTGGTGAAAGCCTTATTATCGCTCAAGGAACAAAAGAGGAATTAGAAGAGGCTGTACAATTTGACTCATACTATGCGGAGCGATTGGCAACCTATGAGATTCGCGAATATAAGGTAACATTGTTCAATGAAGCGATTAAAAACTATATAGATTAATATTAGATATCCCATATGAAAGGACCCCTAGTACATTAGACTAGGGGCCCTTTTGGGGTTTTATTTGTTTTTACAGTTTTTACAGATTCCGGCAATTTCAAGGTGATGTTCCGTTACTGTAAACCCCGCATCTGTAAGTTCCTGTGGCATTTCTACGACGGGGCAGGTATGTAGAGGTATCATAGCCCCACACTTCGTACAAACCGCATAGTGACGGTGCGTATGGGGTGTAATTTCGTAGTACGCCATGTCGCTACCCATGATGGTGGTACGGGTAACGATATCTTTTGTTTCTAATAACTCAAGGGTACGGTAGATAGTAGACATCCAAGTAGTACCGCTATCGCCTAATCGTTCTGCAATTTCGATGGCTGTAATCGGTTTATCTGTTGCGGTTAATACAGACCAAATGGCTTCGCGCTGTTTGGTCTTTTTTATGCCTTCTGGCCAATGTGTTGTATTCATAATAACGCTTTCTATTATGGGGTAAAGATTAACGCATGTACGCTTGTACACATGATGATTATTTACTAAATTGCATCCTCCGAATTATGGATTTAATGTTCTTGATGATGAGTACCACTAATAGGATGAAGACCGATGTAAGTGATACAAAGCCACCAGGCGCTACGTTAAGATAGTAGGATCCGAATAGGCCGATAATCATGGCCAGTAAACTAAATCCAATGGAGCAGAGTAAGGTTGTTCTAAAACCTTTTTCCAGTTGTAATGCTGAGGCTACAGGTAGTGCAATCATGGCGCTCAATACGAGGACGCCGACGATTTTGATGGAAATGGATACGGCTGCCGCCATTAAGATAGCAAATACATAGTTAATCAAATCCACTTTTACACCCGCTACTCGTGCTGCCTCTTCATCGTAGGCGATGTAGAGAAGTGAGTTGTAGAGGAAATACAAGGTTAACACAGATAATATGGTGAGTACTGCAATGCTAATCATATCTGCAGTATTAACGGTTAAGATACTACCGAAGAAAAAGACGTTGGCGTTAGCTTTCAGCTTGCCCGAACTGATTAGGGTAATGGCTGTACCGATGCTTAGGGATAAGATGATGGTAAGAATCAAATCGAGATGGTGAGAAAAATATTTTCGCAAGAACTCAATGAGGGCACCGCAGATGGCGGTGAATATAAAAGCCCCTAAAATAGGATTTGTATTGGTCAATAAACCAAGGGTAATCCCGGCGAGGGACGCATGGCTCATGGTGTCGCCAATCATACTGGATCGGCGTAGTACCATAAATATACCGATGCATGGACATAATAGAGAAATGCAGACTGCTACGAAGAAGGCATTTTGCATGAAATCATAATTAAACATGGCGCACCTCCTTAGTTATTGTATCATCAGACTGAGCCGTCACGTCTGTAAAGCAGGAACAGTTCTCATGGTCCATAGGATTGCGTCCTGTGTTATGCATGATTTCGCTAGCATATTGCTCAGGGGAGCAGAGATGACCTTGACCGTTTGCAATATGATAGATATTTGTCGAGTTTGCAAGAGCCATTTCTAAATTATGCTCTACAGAAATTATCGTAATATGGTGTTCCTGATTTAATGAGCGCAAAAGGGCGTAAATACCTTCTTGGCTCTTGCGGTCGATGCCCGTTGATGGTTCATCGAGAATGATGAGGTCAGGGCTGCCGATAAGAGCTCGTGCGATAGAAACGCGCTGCGCTTGGCCACCGGATAATTTGCTAATGAGACGGTCTTTAAACTCCGTCATATGTGTGAGCTCAAGAACGCGATTCACTTCATGCTTATCTTTGATTTTTAATAACTTGCGATAGGAATCTAAAATTTCATGGACTGTAATAGGAAATCCAGCATGGGAAAAATCATTTTTTTGCGATACATAGCGAATGTTTTTCGTATTGCGCGTGATAGAACCTTTCACAGGCGTTAGGAAACCTAGAATGAGGCGCAAGAGGGTGCTTTTACCAGAACCATTGTCGCCTACGATGGAAATATAATCGCCACTATGGACCTCTAAATTTAAATCATTTAGTACATAGGGTGGTTGACCTTGGTAAGAAAAATAAAGATATTGAATTGATAACATAAAAACCACTTTTCCGATTGACAAAATTATTACTACGTTTATACTATAACTATATTACAAATGCAACTGAGTCGCAACTGCAACTAAAGAATGGTATATATACTATAATAGCATGAGTACTCAGGATTTCAGAAAAAAGGAGGCCAAATATGGTCAAGAAACTGGTATTATTAGTAATCGGCGTATTGATGGCTGCTTTATTTGCAGGCTGTGGTAATGATGCGCCAAAGGAACAAGCAGGTAAGAAAATCCAAGTGGTAACAAGTTTTAATGCTATGTCTGAATTTGCAAAGGCCATCGGTGGCGATAAGGTAGAGGTATCTACGATTATTCCAGATGGTACGGAACCACATGACTTTGAATTAAAACCAGAAAATATGAAACAATTGGCATCAGCTCAAGTATTTGTTTACAATGGTTTAGGTATGGAACCTTGGGCGCAACAAGCAATTGATGCGGCTAAAAATGATAAACTCGTATCTGTGAAAGCTTCTGATGGTATAGAGGCTATTAAAAATACAGATCCTGACGAAATTAAAGAGCATGGTGCCGAAGATCCACATGCATGGTTATCTTTGAAAAATGCAAAAATCGAAGTTAAAAATATTAAGGATGCATTGGTAAAGGTAGATCCTGCTAATAAGGATTATTACGAAAAGAACTACAATGATTATGTAGCAAAATTAGATGCTATGATTCAAAAATACGAAGATCAATTTGCAAAAGCACCACACAAGAATTTTGTAACAGGTCATGCAGCCTTTGCATATCTATGCCGTGACTTTGGTCTAGAACAAAATAGCGTAGAAGATGTGTTTGCAGAAGGTGAACCAAATGCAGCTCAATTGGCTAAGCTCATCGAATATTGTAAAGAAAACAAGATTACTACTATCTTTGCAGAAGAAATGGCTAGCCCTGAAGTATCCAAGACATTAGCTCAAGAAGTAGGTGCTAAGGTAGAAACTATTTATACTATCGAAAGCAAGGAAGACGATAAAACATATCTTGAAAGAATGGATGATAATTTGACTAAAATCTTAGGAAGTTTGCAATAACTTTTTATAAGTAAGGTTAAACTATTTATAACATAAAAATATAATAAAATTAAGGGGCTGTAACAGAATGCGGTTTTACCGCATTTTAGTTGCAGCCCCTTTTATCGTTATATAGCAACGTTTGATTTGTCCGATAACTCTTATTTGTAATTGTTGCTGTTTTCATATTCATTAAATAAGAATGCTACATTATCTTCATCGTACTCGATTTGTTCAGACCATCGTCTGATTTGTTCTGGCAGATTTCCGAATTGATGTGTTAACAATGCGATGAATACTGTGGCGTCAAAGGCGTATCGCACAAGGCTTTCTAACGAGTATTCTGCAAGCATATCAATTTGGCGATATAGGATGTATTGATATACCTTGTTAAGCGTGGCCGTTTCTTGTGCATCAAGTGTGAGCAAATCTGTCGTATTCATTGCTGTTGTTGATGATAGCATATCTTCTAAATGAGCTAGTTGTTTTGTCCACTCTTCATCGATAGGTTCCGTTTCTTTATATACACTGATTAACTTTTGACAGTATCGGATGGAATGATTTGGTGTAAATTGACATATAGTAGGACTGATACCTAATGCTAAGAGGTCAAAGATATTTTCGAGTACGGGACGGTCTTTCGCAGTAAATTCGCCGTCATCATCTTCGATGGTGAATAGTAATTGATCGCCTTCGGTAGCGAGTAACTTTTCTACCGATTCTTCGCAGGATAGACCGACACCACAGAGCTCGAGGTCTTCGATATATTTATAGAACCGCGGATGCATATGACAAGTATCGCATAAACTATCTTCGCCTAGTTCTAAGACAACACGGCACAATCCATCTTCACGTAGCAATGGACAGGTAGGTTGTTTGTCGCTAAACATGAAATAATAGCCTTCGTCATCGACGGTCATAAATTTCCGTAGATCTTCGCCTAGTGGTGTAGGCAACGTTTGATATAGTTTAGCCGTTTCCTCATCTACATCGATGGTCCACTTTTGACAACATGTATGATGACATTGATTGGCTTTGCATTGAAATGTATGGTAAAAGGTTGGATATAAAGAAATCATAGTACTCACTTGTATATATTATTAATTACTGTTTTACTAATTAAATTGTAACATATGCTATCTATTCGTGGGTGTTATTTTAGATTATGATTTTGTTCGTGAAAGGCGGTATTGCATTGGCACTAGCAGCGGCATTTGGGGTAAATGCACCAGTTGTTAATGCGGCTAGTATTGCACCGGTATAACCGACAGTAGCAGTCGTTGATGCTAATCATGCAGCCATTGTAGGTGCCAACACATTGCTCAATGCTTTCATTCAACAGGTAAATATGAGTTGAAATACAACCACAATACAAATCAAATTGGTGAAACAAAAGAAGGCGCATACAAGGTTTCTTTAGAGAAAAAGCCTTTGATCCTACTCGTATCTGTAAAAGGCGTAAAATAGGTGTATTTGACATCTTACTGCAATAGGAGTAGGATGTTACTATACACATGCTGGTATAGCTCAGTTGGTAGAGCGGCTCATTCGTAATGAGTAGGTCGTAGGTTCGAATCCTATTATCAGCTCCAATGGCCACAAGGTTAACACCTTGTGGCTTTTTTGTATGTGTAGAGTTTTTTCTAAAAATTTACTCATGAATTATCTAGCTATCTATCATATTGAAAATATTAGTGTTTACTAATATGGGAGAGGTTACATAGTATGAGCTTTCACAGAAAGTATCAGCCATAATATGAATTGATGATTCATGAATAGCGTTTATTAAAATTCTATAGAGATTTAGCTGAAAATTCATATATATTTCATGACACATACAACACACACAATCCATATGTGTATGGTATAGGAGAATAAAAGCACCACCGAATTTTCGGTGGTGCTTTTACTTTTGTGGATGACATTGGAATTATCAATGTCATCCTTTTTGTGTTATATGTATTGTCGTGGCACACGATCAGAGAAGCCACAGAAGATTTCATAAGGAATGGTAGAGGCGAGGGCTGCAATTTCAAGGGCAGAGATGCTTTCATGACCTTGAGATCCTAATAGTACAACCTTGTCGCCTGGTGCAACAGTAATCGTATCAGGTATAGCAACCATGAATTGGTCCATGCAAATACGTCCTACTACAGGGCAACGGGTACCTTGGATGAGAACGGTACCACGATTGGATAGGCTTCGTGGATAACCGTCGGCGTAGCCTACAGGAATGGTAGCAATTGTCATCGGCTCTGGAGTAATATAGGTAGAGCCATAACCAATGCCTTCGCCTGCATCGAGATGTTGGACGTGTACGACTTCACTGTGGAAGGAGAGAACTGGTTTGAGGCCTAATCGATTTGGCACGTCTAGAGAGGGCATGATGCCGTATTGGATGATGCCTGGACGTGCATCTGTAAATAGGCTATCTTTTACAGATAATAGACCGGCGCTGTTTGCCAAGGAGAAGCGATAGTCCGCATCAGGTCTAAAGGCGCGGATTTCGTCCACCATTGTATGGAACTTTTGTGCTTGCCCATGTGCATGGCTTTGATCTGCTGCATCGGCATTGCTCATGTGTGAAAAGAATCCATCTACTGCAAGATTTGGATAGGATTCAACGCGCTTAATGAACTCCACTGCATCCTCTGGTTTAATACCTATGCGATGCATGCCTGTATCAACTGCTACGGCGACACGGATAATCATATCGTGGTTGTCAGCCACCTTATTGAGGGCTTCTAAATCTGTGGATTCGCAAACAGCAGGAATGGAATTAGTATCCGCTACAAGTTCAAAGGATTGTGGTCTCGTAAGGCCTAATAAATAAATAGGTACCATAATGCCAGCATTGCGAAGTGGTACAGATTCTTCTGGAATCGCGACAGCTAAGGATTCATAACCTTCTTCAACAGCGATACGTCCCATCATAACGCTACCGTGACCATAGCCGTTGGCCTTGATAACAGCTGTGGATGTACTCCATTCTGGGAGGCTGTCTTTTATTTTGCGTAGGTTCTCGCGAACCAAGCTTGTATCAATCGTTAAATATGTTGGTCTCATGATCATTTCACTCCTAAAATACATTACTTTTATTGTATAACTTTTAGGGAATTAAACAATAGTTTTTGTGAAAGTTTATGCTAAAATTTCATTTGGATTTATATTCTAGGGAAAATTAGTCTTAATCTGCATAAGTTATGATAGATTAGCATATAGTATAGAGTATATTGTAGTATAATTATTATATAATACATTTACCCTTAATAGAAATTGTTAGGAGGATATGATGAACGAACGAGTTGTAGTAGTTAATGCAGGCAAGATGAATTACGATCACTTGCTAGATTTTTCTATTTTATCAAATGATGTACAAGTATATGACGATAGCACTAATGCAGAACTTATTGAACGTATTCGAGGTGCCGCTGTAGTAGTAACAAAAGAGATTCCTGTTACTGCTGAGTTACTTTCACAATTCCCAGATACAGTAAAACTCATCGTAGAAGCTGGTACTGGCTATAATAATATCGACCTAAATGCAGCAAAGGAAAGAGGCATTACTGTATGCAATATTCCAGCATACAGCACAGAACGTGTAGCACATACGGTAATCATGATGATCCTCAATTTTGCGTCTACCATGCAGAAACAAATTGGTATGCTTGCTAAAGGTGATCGCAGTAATTTCACAAAACATTTACAAGTAAGCCACACAGAAGTGAATGGTAAAACATTAGGCGTTGTTGGTGCTGGTCACATTGGTATGGAAGTGATCAAAGTAGCAAAAGCACTGGGTATGAATATCTTGGTTCATACACGCACACCAAAAGCTGATGGAGATGGTATTCGCTATGTAAGTCTTGATGAATTGCTAGAAAATAGTGATTATATTACATTACATTGCCCATTGAATGACCAAACTAAGCACATGATTAATAAAGAAACCATCGCTAAAATGAAACCTAGTGCAGTCATCATCAATACAGGTCGTGGTCCTCTCATTAATGAAGCAGATCTTTGTGAAGCATTAGCAGCTAAACGTATCGCAGGTGCAGGTCTTGATGTACAAGAAGTAGAACCTCCAGCAGAGGATAGCCCTCTTTATACACTCGATAATGTTATTATCACACCTCATATGGGATGGAAAGGTCTGGAAACACGTCAACGCTTGGTAGGCATTATTCGTGATAATGTACAAGCCTTCTTTAAAGGTGAACCAATCAATGTGGTATCTTAAGCGATAAACAAATACCCCCTGACCGGTTGTGTGGTCAGGGGGTACTTTCGTTTAGGGCTAGTATCATAGATCAAGTTTTTAATATATATAGTATATATATCAAGGGAGGTAGTTATCCTCAAACTTGATTATGATTAGTTTGTGTTTTGATGGGACACCACCAATGTCTACGATATGCTTTTATGCCTTCTACAACGGTTTTGCTCGCTTTAGCGGCTAAATCCTTTGTAGCGGCCGGGATGCCATCAAGGCGGTATGTGATGCCTAATTCCTTGTACTTGGCAACACCCATCACATGATATGGTAAACAGTCGACGGCTTGTAAGTTGCGTAGTGAGCCTAAGAAAAAGCCTAGCCTATAGTGACGATCAGCGTTGTCCGTAATAGTAGGTACCACCACGTGACGCACCCAAATCGGCACATTTACATCAGCTGTCAGTTTTGCGAATTGAAGGATTGGTTCTAAAGGCTGTGCGGTTAGCCATTTGTGGACAGTAGGGTCGATATCCTTAATATCCAAAATGACGAGACTCGTTACACTCAGTAACTTACGGTACGCCACCTCTTGGTGGGGATCAAAACAAATTCCACTTGTATCTAAACAGGTATGGACGTTTCTTTCACTAAAATATGTGAAAAGCTCGATGACAAAGTCAATTTGCATCAATGCTTCCCCACCTGTGACAGTAATGCCACCGTTCGTATAGAACTGACGGTTACGTTCGTATTGCTGCCAAATTTCTTCGACGGTCATGAACTTAGCTTCTTGGCTTTCTTCATTCCACGTGTCTGGATTATGGCAATAGGCACAACGCATGGGGCATCCTTGAAGGAATACGACCATGCGCATGCCTGGACCATCAACCGTACCCATCGTTTCTAGTGAATGAATACGTCCTGTCATAGAAAACCTCGATTAGATTTGTTGATGGAATGTACGGGAAATAACTTCATCTTGTTGTTGTTTCGTCAATTTGTTGAAGTGTACTGCATAACCAGATACACGAACAGTCAATTGAGGATACAACTCAGGATGTTTTTGAGCGTCTAACAATGTTTCACGAGTGAACACGTTAACGTTCAAATGGTGACCGCCCTTTTGGGAGTAGCCATCCAATAATTCTACCAAGTTATCCACTTGTTGTTGGTTGCTCATGGGTATTCCTCCTTTCAACCAAAATACGAGTACTGATGCCGGTGAAAGCATACAATACGGTGGAAGATTATTTATCTTCCTCTATAGTAACATTTGGTTCGCTGCAAGCGAAGTTTGTATTGCTGTTAGGCAATTGAGAAGGGTCTAACTCAATATCAAAATCGCCTAGGGATACAAATGTTTCACCAGATTTACCTAATGCGTCTGGAACGATGGAGAAGGTATTGGAAATACCGTCAGAGCAATCGCGCCATGGCATTTTTGCAACGGAAGATAACGAAGCTACGGCACCGTGAGAGTCACGACCATGCATAGGGTTAGCACCAGGAGCGAAAGCTTGACCAGCCTTACGGCCGTCTGGTGTGGAACCTGTTGCAGTACCATATACTACGTTAGAAGTAATTGTTAACAAGCTCATAGTAGGAACGGATTGACGGTATGTAGGATGTTTACGCACTTTGTTCATGAATGTGGATACAACCATGGAAGCCAAGCTATCTACACGATCGTCATCGTTACCATATTTAGGAAATTCACCTTCGATTTCGAAATCAACAGCGATGCCGTTTTCGTCACGAATAGGTTTTACCTTAGCGTATTTAATAGCGGATAAGGAGTCAGCTACTACGGATAAACCAGCAATGCCAGTTGCGAACCAGCGAGTTACCTTGCGGTCATGCAATGCCATTTCTAGTTTTTCATAAGCGTATTTATCATGCATGTAGTGAATGATGTTCAATGCGTTTACATATACGCCTGCCAACCATTCCATCATGTCGTCGAATTTTTCCCATACTTCGTCAAAGTCTAAGTATTCGGATGTAATAGGGCGGTATTTAGGACCGATTTGTTTCTTAAGTTTTTCGTCAACGCCGCCATTGATTGCATAAAGCAAGCATTTTGCTAGGTTAGAACGAGCACCGAAGAATTGCATTTCTTTACCAATACGCATTGGGGATACGCAACATGCGATTGCATAGTCATCACCGGAGTTAGGACGCATCAATTCGTCGTTTTCGTATTGGATAGAAGAAGTTTCGATAGATAATTTCGCACAGAAACGGCGGAAGCCGATTGGCATGCGAGGGGACCATAATACAGTGAGGTTTGGTTCTGGAGCAGGACCAAGGTTAGTCAATGTATGTAGGTAACGGAAGGACATTTTAGAAACCAATGTACGGCCGTCAGTACCCATACCACCGATGGATTCAGTAGTCCAAACAGGGTCGCCTGTGAATAAGTTGTTGTATTCGTGGATACGTGCAAAGCGAACCATACGCAATTTCATGATGAAATGATCTACGAATTCTTGGATTTGTTCTTCTGTGTATGTGCCGTTGCGAAGGTCGCGTTCAGCATAGATATCAAGGAATGTAGAGTTACGGCCGATGGACATAGCAGCACCGTTTTGTTCCTTGATCGCACCAAGGTAACCGAAGTAGATCCATTGCATAGCTTCGCGAACGTCTTTAGCTGGTTCGGAAATGTCATAGCCATAGGACGCAGCCATTTCTTTCAATTCTTTCAAGGAACGAATTTGTTCTTTGATTTCTTCGCGGTCTCGGATTACGTCTTCTAGCATATCACCCATAGTGATGCTGAATTCTTGGTTTTTCTCTTCGATTAAGTAGTCGATACCATATAGTGCGATACGACGATAGTCACCGATGATACGGCCACGGCTATATGCATCTGGCAAACCAGTTACGATGTGCGCTGTACGAGCAGCACGCATTTCTGGAGTGTATACATCGAATACGCCGTCATTGTGAGTTTTACGATGCTTTTTGAAGAAGTCCTCTGTTTGAGGATCCATTTTGAAGCCATATTCTTCGATGGCAGATTTTGCTGTACGAAGGCCACCATAAGGGAACATAGCGCGTTTTAGAGGTTTATCAGTTTGTAAACCAACGATAGTTTCAAGGTCTTTGTCGATATATCCTGGCGCATGCGCAGTGATGTGTGTAGCCACGGAAGTATCGGCATCAAGCATGCCACCTTTTTCGCGTTCTTCTTCGTATAGTTTCATTACCTTGTCCCACAATTTTGTAGTACGTTCTGTAGGACCAACTAGGAAGGAGTCGTCCCCTTCATAGGGAACATAGTTTCTTTGGATAAAGTCGCGTACGTCAATCGCTTTATCCCACACACCTGTGTTAAAATCTTTCCATGCAGTATGTTGCATTTTGCACCTCCATAAATGGATATAACTATAGATTTTGATATATCTAGTGTACAATGTTTGTCTAAAACTCACAATATATAAATGATATGAATTTTCAATACATACTATGCAAATTTCGTAAGTATAGGTGTAATTTGTATTGTGAAAGTAAAATATGATACTTAAATGTACCTATAATATTAATGTTTTATAAGATGTTATAAGTCTATTTATTGCAATATTCTATATATAAAATTATTTATAGATAATGAAATTGCATTTCAATTAATAGGCTGATCTATTTACTGTTCACATAGTTTGTTTGTTGATAGGTGATGACATTTTATTCTTTTGTGCCTATAATTGAATACATTGCTCATATAAATTAGATGTATAGTAATGAATTAGATTACATATAAGGAAGGGAGATTGGTCCTATGTCAAACCGAGTGAAAGCCATCATAGGTGGATTAGCGACTATAGCCGTTTGGGCAACAGCGTTTCCGTTTAGTAAAATTGCATTACAACATGTAGATCCATTAACACTAGCAGTAGCCCGCGTTGTGGGAGGAGCTATTCTTATGCTTATCATTGGCGTGGCTAAAGGTTTACAGATTCCTACGAGCTGGCGCGAGTGGGGCTTATATATCATACTTGGCATGACGGGGAATTTCGTATATCAAGTTGTGTTTAATCAGGGCCTTCTTACTATTCCTGCGGCTACATCCAGTATTATCATGGCTTTAACGCCTATGACTACAGCACTTATGGCATTAGTCGTTTACAAAGATTTTATGAGACCCATTGGTTGGCTCTTTACCATCACCGCCTTTGCGGGCGTAGCCATCATTATTCTTTGGAAGGGACCTATCAATGTACCGATGGGTGCCTTTTGGACCTTATTCGGCATGATACTCTTTGCCATTTATAATATCGTCAATCGCGGATTGAGCCTAAAAGGACATGATTCCATCACGGTTGCTACCTGGTCTATGTTCACCGGTGCGATTATGGCACTGCCCTTTGTATCACAATCTGTTGCCACCATCGCAGCAGCACCACCTATTGCATGGTTAGCTATTATCTATCTGGCCTGCTTCTCTAGTGCGTTGGGTTTCGTATTCTGGAGCTATGCCTTGGAGCATGCAAAACATGTATCAGATGTAACAAACTTTATGTATCTATCTCCTCTTGTAGCAGCTATAGTGGCAGCTATACTTATCGGAGAAATTCCAGATTTAGGTCTTTATATTGGGGCGCCAATCATCTTATGTTCCCTATATATGTTTAACAAATGTAGATAATCAATTGAGCTAAACATCATTGTTTTCTTCTTTTTCTCTAGATCGGTTCATGATATACTATATACTTTTACATTAAATACTATTACCTAAAGTTTAGTGTCTATTAATAAATATTATATTTTAAGTTATGTACTGATATTAAAAATTTTGATATACTAAACAAGTATTTTTTTTGCAATTTTTGTTTTGAAGTAGTAAGGAGAGTTTCTAATGAAGTTGAATTGGAAATTATTCGCACCGCTTGTAGTAGCTATTCTTGTATGGCTCATCGGTGCTCCTGAAGGCCTTAGCGCAAATTCTTGGATTTACGTAAGTATTTTCGCTGGTCTCGTGGTAGGTTTGATTTTAGAACCAATGCCACCAGCTTTTATCGGTATCATTGCAGTTACTGTATCTATGTTGTTTAAAGTAGGTCCTGCCCCTGTTGTAGATAAAGCAACTGGTGTAGCAAAGGCGATTACTGATGCGCAAGCTATCAGTTGGGGTCTCAGTGGCTTCTCTAATGCCATCGTATGGTTGATCTTTGCGGCTTTCATGATCGGTATTGGTTATGAAAACTCCGGCCTTGGTCGTCGTATTGCATTGTTTCTCGTAGCAAAACTTGGTAAGTCATCCCTAGGTCTTGGGTATGCCATTGCCATTACTGACCTTGTATTGGCTCCATTTATCCCAAGTAATGCGGCTCGTTCTGGTGGTACGATTTACCCAATCGTATCTAGTATTTGTCCGATGTTCGATTCTTATCCAGATAAGAACCCTCGTAAAATTGGTTCTTATTTGAACTGGGTAGCATTGGCAACTACATGTGTATCTAGCTCCATCTTCTTGACTGGTGCAGCGCCAAACCCATTGGCTCTTGAATTGTCTGCTAAATCTGGCATCGTAGCGGCGAACTGGGGTACATGGTTCTTAGCATTTTTGCCAGTAGGCCTCATCTTGTTTATCATTACTCCATTGTTGACCTATGTATTCTGCAAACCAGAGGTGAAAGGTTCACCTGAAATTGCAGCATGGGCAAAAGATGAATACAAGAAATTGGGTTCCATGACACGTAGTGAAATCTTCATGGCCTTGATTTCTGTATTGGCTCTTGTATTGTGGATTGGTGCTTCTACCTTCAAAGTAAACCCTACAACAACAGCTTTGATTGTTATTATCTTGATGATTTTCACTAAGATTATGACATGGCAAGACTTCCTTGCTAACAAACCAGCATGGAATGTTTTGA
>ERZ773035.1200-NODE-1200-length-19212-cov-20.012528_pt1 | contig 19212 bp, 16 predicted proteins | sample MGYA00511487_ERZ773035 | MGnify/ENA primary metagenome ERZ773035 (study PRJEB29015, sample SAMEA2737985) | human oral metagenome | biome: human oral; feature: human-associated habitat; material: dental | place: China | collected 2024 ...
CGGGCGAATTGAACGCCAAGGTATCTACAAACGGCACGCTCGACGTGGCAAAAGACAATATCGAGGCCAACTGCAAGCTAACCATCAACAACTATGTGTTGGAGGTTAAGCGTGCATTGTTCGAGGCAGGTAAGGGTGCAAAGATTGAGGCCACTGCAACAATTGGCAACCAAAAGCTGTTCAACATGATGATTTCTGCTAATGGTAAGGCCACCAACGACCGCATTCAGGGCGTGGGAGAGGTAAGCATGGCATTCGACATTCTGGGTGAAGTGCAGTTCAAAGGTAAGATAGACGATGGCAGCACGTTTAACAGTTGGTACAGAAAGCTTGAAGAAGGCGGCACGTATAAGAACAACAACTTTGTTCGTTACACCGAAAAAGAATCCAAAGGTTTCGTAGAGCAGGCCAATAATCACCTCAATGCAGGTCTGTTCTTGAAGGGTTTAGACAAGCGTAGCGCCAATATCGATTTAGGTGTATTTGCAGAACAAGTACACGACAACCTCACACAGGAGTATAAAGTGATGTGGAAACCCTACGTTTTGTTGAAATTTGACGATAAAACCAGCTACGGCTTTAACGACTACTTCACCAAGAAGAACTTCCCCGATGTGTACAAACAGGCTAGCGACTTGATTAAATCGTTTGAAAGAATGTTCAATAAGTAACCTCATTTCCATCGTCCAAGGCTCTTAGTTAGTCTTGGGCGATGCCAAATTGTTGAGTGATAGAAATGGTATCGAAACCCCATTGCCTTGTTAGCACGGCTGTACAAAGGCACGTTTCCATACCATTTCTATTTTGTTTTGAAACCACATTGCCTTGTTGTACAGCTGTACAAAGGCGCGTTTCCTCACCATTTCTATTTTGTTTTACTGCCGCGTGTGTGGGCTTTTCTTGCTTATTGCATAGCCAGAACCCACCAAACGCCAAGCCAACAACAACTTTTTACCCTTAACCCTCCATCATTATTCGCCACTTAGCCCACCACATAAAGCCCCGAACATGGCTTGCCTTGCTCTTCGCCACAGCCCTTTTGCCTGCCGAAGGGCAAATAGCCGACACGCTGAAAGCCGCAAACTTACGTAACGTGGACATCGTTGCGCCGCGCTTACGGGACAAGTTGCGTGCCAATGCCTTAGGGCAAATAACGCTGAACCTCGACTTTCTGAACGACATGCCTAAGCTATTTGGCAATGCCGACCCGCTGCGCTATGCCCAATCGCTACCCAATGTGCAGACTAATGGCGAGCTAGACGCCGGCTTACACATCGAGGGGTGCGACAATGCACACAACGAAATGAGCCTTAATGGTGTGCCTGTGCACAACGCTGCCCATCTGTTGGGCATCTTTTCCGTTTTCAACGCCAGCCATTATGCACAGATGCGCTTTTCGCCCACAGCGGTTTCGGCAGGTCATGCCAACAGATTGGGCGGCTTTGTAGACCTTTGTTCGCCCGACACCATTGCCCACAAGCTTACCGGAGAGGGCAGTATCGGGCTTATTTCCTCGCAAGCCACCCTGCGCGTACCCATCAATGGCCAGATGGAACTAATGCTTTCGGGTCGTTCGGCCTACATAAACCTGCTTTATCACCGCTTGCTGAACATGGAGGACATGGCCTTAAAATATGGCTTTTACGATGCAAACCTAACGTGGACTTACCGTCCCGACGATAACAACATGCTGCGAATAGACTATTACAGCGGACAAGACGATGGCGAACTAAACGAAAAAGTATCTGTATATAAAGGCAAAATGAAGTGGGCCAACCATTTGGGCGCACTGCATTGGACAAGGCGCATGGGTCGAACAACGTTGCAACAAACGGCCTACCTCTCTGCCTATGGCAATGATTTCTATACAGGATTTGAGAACACACACTTGCGTTTGCCCTCTTCTATTACCGATTGGGGCTACAAGGCGCACCTCTCTTTTGCGCCATTAAGCCTACATGCCGCCGTGGTTTACCATCGTTTGCAACTTCAATCGCCCGAAGTGAGCGGCGATAGGCAGTACATCAACCCCGCACCACAACGCCAACGCACACTGGAAACATCGTTGGGAGCCGACATGGCCCTACCATTGGCCGAACAACTGAAACTAACAGGCGGCCTACGAGCCACAATTTATCGCTCGTCCGATGCCACTTTCTACGGTCTAGACCCCCTTTTACATCTTGTTTGGCAGTCGCCCGTAGGTGCATTCCTCGTTAGTGGAGCCATCAAGCGTCAGTACCTCTTTCGTACGGGGTTCTCTTCGCTCAACCTTCCCAGTGAGTTTTGGCTCTCATCGTCGGCCGTTCATCGTCCGCAACGCGCCATCAACCTCTCGGCCAACTATCGCACCGCCTTGTTTAAAGGTGCATTTCTGCTTACGGCAGGCGTTTATCACAAGTGGCTTTACCATCAACAAGAATATGTTAGCACGCCGTTCGAGGTTATTTTCAACCCATCTGACAACGTGAGTAAGCACCTTGTTGAGGGCCAAGGGCGCAATTATGGCGCGCATGTGATGCTCGAAAAGCGTTCGGGCTGCCTAACGGGATGGGTTAGTTACGCGTGGGGTAGGGCGCAACGGCATTATCCCGGCACAGCTTTGCTTGGCGAATATCCCGCCAGTCATGAGCGTGTGCACGAACTTAACGCCGTGGCCGCATATCAATTAAGCCCTCGTTGGCGTCTCGCTGCAACGTTGGTGTGGGCCAGTGGTACGCCATTCACCGCACCAGAGAATTTCTACATACTCGATGGCAACCTTGTTTCGCAGTTCGGACCGCACAATGGAGCCAGGCTTAGCACCTATGTTCGGCTCGACCTCTCGGCCAACTACCTGCTATATAGTCGCAATGGCCGCGAACATGGCCTTAACCTCTCGGTATATAACGCCAACATGCGGCGCAACGACTTGTTCTGGCGCATACGTATAGACGGCGATGGCTATTCGTATAGGCCGCTATCGTTCTTGCCCCAGCAAATGCCTTTTCTCCCATCCATCAGTTATTTCTTTAAGTTTTAGCCCATGTACAGGTTATTATTCCCATTATTGCTGGTGTTTTTTTGCCTTAGTTGCGAAGAAACGGAGGTGAAACAAGCCCCCGCGCAGCTCGTGGTTGAGGGCTGGATAGATAGTGGCGGCTTTCCCATTGTGAAGTTAACCACCACCGTTCCCATATCAAAGCGGTTGCAATCAACCGATTCGCTCGACCGCTTTTTGTTGCGTTGGGCCAAAGTAACGGTGAGCGACGGCACGCGCGAAGTGGTGCTTACGGGCATGCCCCATAGGGATTACTTTCCGCCTTACATCTATACCACCTCCGACATGCGGGGCGAAGTGGGCAAAACTTATACGTTGCGCGTGGACTTTCAGAACTTTCATGCCCATGCCGTAACCACCATTCCCAAGCCTGTTGCCCTTACAAGCATCAGGGCAGAAGAGCTTTCGCAGTTTCCAGGCTGGTTTAAACTGCGCGTAGGGTTTACGGATAATCTTGCCACAACCGACTATTACAAGGTGTTTGTGCGGCAATATGGCCATAGTAAAGACTTTCATTCCACTTATCTCGGCACTTATAACGACCGTCTTTTGCCCACGCAGGCCTCTATTTTGGTTAACAATTCGCGGCAAAACGTGGCCAATCCCAACGCCACTTTCTTTAAGCGGTACGAATTACTAACGATTAAATTCTGCCATATCGACTCTGTTTCGTACGAGTTTTGGAAGAGTATGGACGACTATCATGGCGAAGGGCGCAACCCACTATTTAACTCGATGCAGAACATTCGCACCAATATTCACGGCGGTTTGGGCTATTGGTGTGGCTATGGCGCGTCTTATCGCGGGTATATTTTTCAGTAGTATGTGATGGTTCTATTGTTCATATTATCCCAGAATGGAATAATATAATTGCCAATCTGAGCAACATCTATGTTTCAATTACCATTGCTACGTCAACAACCGTGATGCGGTTGTTGGCTCATCACAAACTCGCAAGAAGCCTATACTTAACATGTGGTTAGCGAAACATCCCTTTGAGTTAAATGTCTAATGGATTAATTGTTATCCCGAATTGGCCAAACTTTTGTTCTCGTGCAACTGTTGACACTATCTTTCTCTTATTATTGCTTGTAGTGTTAAAATCTCTTGTTTTTTTGCCTGGTTTTGCTTTTATTTCTATCTTTGTATAGTATATTATTAAGATGTAGATTATAAGTGCATCTATTATTACTTTACACATTCTAACACTAAATTAATCTTTATGAAAAAAACTTTATTATTTGCAGTCTTAACTGTATGTTTTTATTCCTGTTCCGACAGTCAATTGGGGCTTTGGTCGTGGTAATGGTTGGTTTTGCGCCAACGATAATTTTTGGTCTTCTTTTGATGCCCCTTATCAAGGTTTTTGGTATCAGATTTCAATGTATGTCAATTTAGCTGATTATGTGTATCAATAGATTTATTACCGGTGTCTTTTCCTTATTTTTTGTTTTGTTGTTTTTGGGTTGTGGCTCTAGTGATGATATTCAGTACGAACCATTTTTCTCCGACAACAAAGCCAATGTGGTTTTGTTGACCTTGCAAGACGAAGAGGGGCGAACAATAGACTGTAATCGACTGTTAAGCCAGAATGCTTTCTCTGTATATGGTTGTCAGAGTCGCAAGTTTATTTCTGTCAACACTTTTAAGCCCAACAAAGATAAGGCAGAGATATGTTTGCGTTTCAATGCAGAATTGCCAGATAAGAAGAATGTTCGCCTAAGCCAAGATAATCAGTTTTATGTTGGCAACGCAGCAATGAAACTTTGCATTGACGGAAAGTCTGTACAGATTGGTTTTCATTTCAGCTTTCCTAACCGATATGATGATAGAGTTTATCCATTCCTTGCCGATAGCGTTAGTTATAACAACACTACCTTTTTGGTGAAGAGAACTTCTAATTTTGTTTTTCTCACCTTGCGTAAAAACGTAGAAGGAGGTTTCGATGTGGTGAAACAATAGGCGTTTCCATCCTCCCCTTCCCTCTAACCACTATCAACAATTAACAATCCATTCATTATGAATATCGCTAAACTACGCATCTCGATGGCATTCTTGTTCGGTTGCCTAATCTTTTCATCGTGCACCACCTGCAATGAATATGACTATCAGCCCACGATGGCTGCTCTTCGGCAGAACACGATTTTGCTTTCGCTGCTAGACGCCAAGGGGCAAGCTTACGATTATGAGTTGTTGATGCAGAAAAAAAACTTCTCTGTCTATGGCTTGCAAAGCAAGCAAGGCTTCTCCGTGCGCATCAACGCAGACAATAGCTTGGGAGAGAAACGTTTGGAGTTTATTGCTGAACTGCCCGACGAAAAAGACATGACCTATAACGCCAACCGCTCGCATGGCGAAGGCTATGCTACAACGCAATTGAACATCGAGGGCAAAACCATCGACCTCCGCATTGATTTTGTTTATGGCGCGGCAGAAGATAAAGATATGTTGGCCGACAGTAGCATCGCGATTGAACGAATATATTACAATGGGGTGGAGATTAAACCCAGGAAAACTTCATACCCACAGTTCTTGCTCACCTTGCAGAAAGACGATAAGGGCGATTTCCATATTGTAGAATGAAATTAAAGAAAGAGGTGAAGACGCTTGCGAAAGCCGTTTTCACCTCTTTCTTAATTTATTAATGGGGTTATTTTGCTCTTTATTCTTCGCGTATCGTCCTTAAATGTACCTAACGCATGTAAATTAACCCGCGGTGATGTAGGTTTGTTTGCAGCCTTTAAAGTCTCTTTATGCCATTTCTTAGCTTTTACCTATGTGCGGCCTTGTAGATATATGCCAGTTAGGGATGGCAATGGATGCCATTTGTATCATCCAATTGAAATATGCAGTGCAAATAAAGCGTTAAGAATTGACGTGTTGGTAGTTTGCTTTGGGTAAACAACAGAGCAAACGGGCTGTTATCCGTCGTTCAGGTTGACATGTTGATTGTTTGCAACATGCTAACAACCCCAATGTGATTGTTGGCGCAAAGTAATTTAAAGTTCATGTGTCCAAATTATATACCGAAGTCGTCTTGACTTTTAATACTTCTATAAATTGAGAGGAGTTTATAGTCTTTGTGAAGTAAAACCAAGACGAACACTCCCCTTCGTGTACGAAGTACTCGACAAAGATGCAATGAAATCTGAAATTTCGCCCCATTTGTCTGTGGCAAAACATAGTTATGTTTTACAAAGTGGCCTGGTGGAAATAATTCAATGTATTCTCTACAAGCAGAAAATCGGCTGTCAATGATAGATTACTTCTTCGTTTCCATGCTGTGGTCTCCATTGGCCATGATGTCCCACAACCGCTCGCACTGGCATCGAAAGCGTACGAGTTTTCCGTACCGTTGTCCACTCCTGCGTATTTACTGCAAATTTGTTTTGTCTAGTTTTTAGTAGGAATTTTAACATTATGAGTACCCTTTTCGTCCACCAATCGCTCACCTTGTCGCAAAAAAACGATTCTCGCGAAGGTTTGTTTTGATGCAAAAAGGGGGTGCATGTGAATGTTTGCAAAATGAATTTTTATTTAAAGCAACCGCCATTTGCACCAGTTTTTAGGCTATTTGGTGCTAAATGTAGTGCGTTTTGGTGCTAAATGGAGTGTGTTTTGCCGCTAAATGACTTGCGTTTTGGTGCAAAATGCAAGGTGTTTTGGTGCAAAACGCAAGGCATTTTGGTGCTAAATGCGGTGCGATTTGCTGCTAAATGCGAGACGAAAAGCATAAACATTCACTGCAATTGTATAAACAAAACCTTTACCAGCCATGAAACACATGGCTAAAATGGGCAAAATAGTCATTAAAAAGTGGGGTTTTAGGGGCAAAAAGCAGGTAATTGGACTTTAAAAATTACGAGCCGGCGACCAAACTAGAAAGGCAAAATGGTGCAAAATGCAGGTCGTAGACTTAAAAATTGACAAATACCAAGACATGAAAGGGTAGAAAAAGTGGCTTTTTACCTACTTTTTGACCTGTATTTTCACTAGAAAGGAGAGAAAATTAGAACGGTTTTGTAAAATAAAAGATAACGATTTAAGTTTTGAGTTAGTAAGTTGATGAGTTGATGTGTTTGGGAGTTGTTGGTTTTTCGTGAATTTATAAGCCAGTAAGTTGATTTGTTTAGTACTTCGTACATGAGGGGAGACCTTTATCTTAGTTTTGCATCACATAGGCAATACACTTCTCTCAATTTATAGAAATATTAAAAGTGAAGACTGCCTCTGTGTAAGGATATAATCTTTTCACCACGTTTTTAAACATTATGGCTGCCTAGGTTCATTCCTGTTCGGTTGTCTGTTCGGTTGTCTGTTCGTAAGGCGATAGCATTAGATTGTATATTTCGTTCATCGGTTTAAGTAATTAATGAGCGTTTGTATAGACTTACCCTTCTTGCCAACCTTGGCGTATTGCTCGAAGATAGCGAGGTTCATCTTACGCAGTTCGTCGATGTTCATGCGTATATCTTGTTCTAGATACACCTCAACATCCTTTAAATATCGCAGATTTACCAACGGCGAGTTGGCAATGAGGTCGCATAACGCCTTTTCTGGCGTTGCTATGAGGAATGAATAGCTTTGCTTATTGACGCTGGTTACGCCTATATGAAAGGCGTCGCGATTGATGGATGTGTAGTCGAATAGGCCAATGGGCGTGTTGAAACTGCGCGAATGCTTTATCGTCATCGACTGAATGGTGTAGACGGTTTCGGGTATCAGTCCATAATATCTTAGTGCAGAAGACATGGATACATACGATGGAGCATAGATATGGTTGGCAATTAGCTCTGTGGATAGTGCTACGCGCGATACATTTGGATGGACAACGTATAGCCCCTTCTTTAGTCGGATGAGCTTTCCACCTAGTTCAAGGTTGCGCACCTTTTGGTTGCCTGCCTTCATTTCGGGGTATAACGAGGAGAGGGCAGACGTGCTTATGGGGATGTTACCAATGTGTTCTAAGCCATTAATCATACTGCAAAGATAGCTAAAAATTGAATAGAAAACTAACATTTCTTTGTTTTACTGTTCAATTTATGGCTCTTTTTTAGTGGCAATTAACCACTTGAAACGTTCGTTATAGCGGTTATAGGGCAACGTACGGGCATAGAAAAAGGCTGAACTACACGATTGGAGTTCAGCCTTATATGGGGAAATTTAAACCTGCTTTGCTTGTTTTTTAGCCTTATATCGTGCAGCGGTGGTTGGGTATAAGCCGCCGTTGCTTAGAACTGGAAGTAGATAAAGGGCTGTATGGCACTGCTTTTTACCTGTATAACGATATAAATAACGATAACTAGGAATAGGGCGCACACCACCACATTGCAGCGGCGCAGGCCGGCTATGATGCCCTCTTGCCAGCGATTGGGTATGTAATGGGTGACGAAACCAAAGAGCATCAGCGCCAATACGTACTTGTAGCCCTGCAAAACAGGGACAAAGAGGTCGGCGCGGAAGTCGGTAAAGATGCGGTTAAGCATCATCTTGCTGGTTTCGAAAGACAAGTTGCGGAAGAACAGCCATGTGAAACACACGAAATGGAAGGTGACAAAGATGGCCAAAGGACGGCGAATGCCACGGCTAACGTAATAGCGTGAATGTTTTAGCAGCCCTTGCGAGAACAGCTTATGCACCGCTAAGGCCACGCCGTGCATGCCACCCCAGATGATGAAGTTGAGGCTTGCACCATGCCAAAGGCCGCCAAGCAGCATGGTAAGGATGAGGTTGAAGTACTGCCTTATCTTTCCTTTGCGGTTTCCACCCAATGAAATGTAGATGTAATCGCGTATCCATGTAGAGAGCGATATGTGCCAACGCCGCCAAAAGTCGCTGATGTTGGTGGCGGCATAGGGCGCGTTGAAGTTCAAAGGGAAGTGGAAACCCAACAGCAAGGCTATGCCAATGGCCATATCCGAATAGCCTGAGAAGTCGCAATATATCTGCATGGCATAGCCATAGATGCCCAAGAGGTTTTCTAAACCGCTGTAAAGGCCTGGATTGTCGAAGATGCGGTCTACGAAGTTGAGGCTGATATAATCGCTTATTACGGCTTTTTTAAACAGTCCGATGAGGATAAAGAACAGTCCGCGGGCGAACATGTCGCGCGTAATGGTTAGCGGTTGGCGTATCTGTGGCGCAAAATCGCTGGCGCGAACGATGGGGCCGGCCACCAATTGTGGGAAGAACGACACGTAAAAAGCATAGTCGAGCAAGGAGGGTAGGGGCTTTAAGTGGCCGCGATACACGTCGATGGTGTAGCTAAGACTTTGAAACGTGAAGAAACTAATGCCCACGGGCAAGAAGATGTCCCACGGTTGGAAGTTGTGTTCTAGCATGCGTGCCACCATGCCGACGAAAAAATTGGTGTACTTGAAGTAGCCCAGCAGACCTAGGTCGATAAGCAAACTCAGCGTAACGAAAAGCTTTCCCAGCCCCCGACGTTCGCGATAGCGGTGTATGAGGTTGGCTAAGAAAAAGTCGCTGATGGTAACTAGCGCGAGCAAGACAAAGTAGAAACCGCTGCTTTTGTAGTAAAAGTAGTACGAAAAGGCGGTTACGAAGAGCAAACGTGCCGTAAGCCGGCGTTGCAAGCACATGTAGACGAAGGCAAACCCCAAGAAAAGCATGAGGAAAAGACCCGTCGAGAAGATGAGCGGCTCGTCGGAATTGTAGGTGAGAAGGTCGGTAACACGGTGTATCTCTGCGGCGTGTTGCTTGGTGAATTCGGCAATTTGGTCGGCATAGTACGACACTTTCTCGACGAATTCGGACAGTTGTTTAATCATTTCTTTTCTATTGCTTTGCGTCTAACATAGTTTTTGTACCCCTCTTTAAACGAAGGGAACATCTTCCTGGCCAGTTCTTTACCGCCCTTGTAGTTGAGGTGGGTGTAGTCTTTGTTGGCATAGCTGCGTTCTACCAGCGTTTTTACGCTGCTTTCTCCACCCATAGCCTCGAAGAAATTGAGGAAAGCCACCTTCATGTCGGCCGCCATTTGCTGTTGCAGGGCCACCAGTTGCTTTACTTCTTTCATCGTTTGTATGCCGTTGGGCGAGCGTTGGTCGCGGTCGGGAACGCTTACTACCAATATCGATGCTTGTGGAAAGGTTTGCCGCATCAGCTCAATCACCTTCTTCATCTTCGTTGTATAGCCCTTCATCACGCTCAATGGGTTGCCGGGAACGGCCACGTTCAGGCCGAAATGCAGCACGATAAGGTCGTAAGGGCGCAGTCTGCTGAAGTCTTGTAGGCGATGTGTGGGTATCTTGGCCAGCGTAAGACCAGGCGAACCGCGCATCGAGAAGTTGTCGAGCGTTACGCCTTTGTCGCCGTCTAGCGTTAGTCCGTACAGGAAAGTGCCACTTCCCACGCCCTTAAAGGCAAAGCCAATGCTGTTGAGCGAGTCTTTAACTTCTAGCTTTTGCACGGCAGTAGAGCCGGTAAACTTATGTTCGCTGATGTGCCCTTTGCCGTCGTTGCTCTTGATAGTTACGCTAGTGGGGGTGTGAAAGTATAGCGTTGATATGGTCCAATTTTGGGTATGGGCGTAGTTTTTGGTGCCGCTCACCTTTATCCACGAGCCTTCTCGTGGTGCGAAATAGCGTTCGTTGATGCCTTGTTTTGAGATGTCGAAGGGCTTTTTGGCCACGGCATACTCGGTAATGCCACTATATTGCTGCCTGATGGATATGCGGTTTTGCTGCATTCGCGACCCCGTGTCTACCCATCCCACGCCACATCCGCCCCATGTGCGTTGGAACAGCTCGCGTAAGTCGGCCGTCAGGATGTCGCCTTCGATGTACGAGTCGCCGAAATAGGCGATGCGCACGGGCCTGTCGAGCTGCTTAACCTTGGTTAACTGACTGTAAAAGTGGTCCATTCCGCCAGCAGCTCCGCTTGAATAGTCGAAGATGGGTTCCACACCCTTTGTCCACACTTCCTTAAAATGCAGGGCGGCACCCTTCTTGGTCTGTACCATGATGGGGTGGGGAGGCGTTGTTGGCAGCACGTCTACTTGCTTGCCATCGTTTTCGGGCACCACTTGACTCAGTATGTTTACTTCGCGCAGCTGCGTACCGCCTATCGAAAGCGTGGGCAGTTGGTGCATAAGCAAGAGCGCGGCCACGGTTATGGCTACGAGGATGAAGGTTCTTGCGGGTGGGTTCATTTGCTGTTACTGTTGTTAGGGAGCGTTCTTTTTTAGAAGAATTTTGTTTCTTCGCCGTTTATTTCGCTTAGCAGTAGGTTGGCCAATCGGCTGGTGCCAAGGCGGAACCACTTGTTGGTTAGCCACTTTTCGCCCAACACTTCTTTCACGATGGTGTAGTAGATGATGGCGTCCATCACGGTGTTGATGCCGCCAGCGGGCTTAAAGCCAATCTGTATGCCTGTTTTTTCGTAATACTCTTTGATGGCCTGACACATCACATAAGCGGCCTCTGGCGTTGCCGAGACCTTCTCTTTGCCCGTAGAAGTCTTGATGTAGTCGGCTCCGGCATACATGGATAGCAGGGATGCTTTCTTGATGTTGGATGCCGTTTTGAGGTCGCCTGTTTCGAGAATAACCTTCATTGGCTTGTCGCCGCAGGCCTGTTTCAGCTCGGCTATGTCGTCGCACAGCTCTTCATAGTTGCCAGAAAGGAACTTGCCTACGGGCATAACGATGTCTATTTCCGTTGCGCCATCGCGTACGGCAAGTGCTGTTTCGGCCACTTTTACCTCGATAACGGCTTGCGAAGAGGGGAAACTGCCCGATACGCAGGTTACTTCTACGCCTTCCACTTCAAGCGTTTCGCTGGCCACTTCGGCAAAGCAGGGGTACACACACACGGCTGCCACGTGGGGAAGTTGCGGGTAAGCGTTTTCAAATTGGTTAACGCGGTCTACGAAAGCCATTACGCTAGTGTCCGAATCGGTAGTGCTGAGCGTGGTTAGTTCGATGCTGCCGAAAAGGAATTTCTTTACTTCGGGCGTGTCGTTAGCCAGTGTTTTCTCGGCGATAATGGTTTTAACGGCCTGCTGCACCTGTGCATCGTCTAGCTCGATGGTGTATTCTTGCAGTGTTTTCTCGTACTTGCTCACCTCTTCTTCGTGGTGATGGTGTTCGTGTTGATGGTTATGTTCGCTCATATTTCCTTATTTTTTTAGTTTTTCGTTGTTGATGTGGCGTGTTTTGTCGCGCCTTGTTTTCTTCTCGATGTTGCGCCTTAGCTCTTCTTCGAGGTTCACTCCTGTTTGGTTGGCCAAGCAAAGCAGCACCCATAACACGTCGGCCATCTCGTCGCCCAGGTTTGGTTCTTCTCCCTGTTTAAAGCTTTGGTCGCCGTAGATACGTGCCATTTGGCGTGCCAGTTCGCCCACTTCTTCGGTAAGAACGGCCATGTTGGTTAGTTCCGAGAAGTAGCGCACGCCGTATTGTTTAACCCATTGGTCCACCAACTGTTGCGCTCCGCCTAGTGTTAGCGGCTCGTTTGTTGGTGTTTTGTCGTTGTCGTTTTGATGTTGCATGTTGTGGTGAGATGTTTACTTGTGGTTTGCAGACTTGTTTGCCCATAGGCTTTCGCTGTTAGTTGGATTAGGCACAAATAGCTTGTTTTTGTTTTTAATCTCTGTTTAGAAAGCCACATTTGGCGGCAGCGCACCTTTGTTGTAGGCGCAAACTATTTGTCTTTGCTGTCTATCACGATGGTAACAGGCCCATCGTTTACCAATTCAACCTGCATGTCTGCACCGAAAACGCCTGTGGAAACGGGCTTGCCAAGCGACTCTGAAAGGCGTTGGCAGAACCGTTCGTAAAGGGGAACAGACACATCTGGGCTTGCCGCGTGGATGTAAGAGGGGCGATTGCCCTTCTTGCACGAGGCCATTAGCGTGAACTGACTAACTACAAGAATACTTCCCTCCACGTCTTTAACCGAGAGATTCATAACTCCCTCGCTGTCGTCAAAGATGCGTAGGTTTATGGTTTTCTTCACAAGCCAGTCAATATCGTCGTCGGTGTCGGCGTATCCCACGCCCAACAACACCATCATTCCTTTTTCAATGGCGCTTTCTACGCGACCTTCGATGCTAACCGAGGCACGTGTTACGCGCTGGATTACTATCCGCATTGTTCGTTGTTTTATTTGGAGTAGTGCAAAATTAGCCAAAATCGCGCAAACAGCAAAATAATTAGGGTTGCGATTGATATTAGATTGTTGGTGCTGTGTAGGTTAATGGGATGCAAAGGGGGCGACAAATCGGCGTGCATCGGCAAGTACACACGTACCTACATGCCACAGATGGCACCGACGTTAAGGGCCGTATGCCTTTACTTGCTTGCCTGTTCATCGGCTCTATCGGTGTTCTTACACGCCGTAGGCCCCCACTTTTTCACACGCTGTATTGTTTTCACGTGAAACGTTTTCCGCTTTTATTCGTTCAAACCATTTTCTCTCAGCTTTCTTATTTTCTCTTTCGCATTTTCTAAATAACGCCTTACTGTGGCATCTACATAGTTAAGATAGCGGTTAAGTACCTCTTGACTCTTCTCCACGGGTTGCGAACGCGACACGAACAATATGCCATCAACGCGCGCTTTGGGTACGAAATAGAAGAACTGATTGTTGTCGTTGGTGTTGCCTAACACCCTCATAGTAAGCACGTCTGTGTTGTTTAGCCGCTCTGCGGGTAGGTAGGCCATGTTATGTCCCATGCTTTGCAGGGTGTTTTCTACACTGCCTTCGGGTGCTTTTACTAGTTGTGCAGCGCCAATACTCTTGTCGGTTAAGCAGTTAAGTGTCCTTCCTTCGTAGGTGCAGAGGGCAATAGCCTGATAATCGTCTTTGTATTTGGCCTTCATACGATGCCCCGCAGAGTAATTGTTAAGCTCTTTCATGTCGCCACCCACAAGGTAGTTCAGGTGCATGAAGTGCCCATAAATCGTTGCCTTTGTGCCATTACCAGCAAGGATGTCTATCAACGCGAAGGCGGTTTTTGCCATCGTTTCGTCCCTGTTTGTCAGTCGTTCGTAGGTTTCACTGCTTTCCTTGTTTAGTTGTAGGCACAGCTTCAATATTTGTCGCTCGTCTGCGGTGAGCCATTTGCCCACTGCGCCGTCTGCCTTTGTTAGTTGTAAGCTGTCGTCTTCGTTGGTTTCCCAGTTCAACAGGCGTTTAACAATCGAGTCGCTTTCGGGCGTTTCTCTCTTCGAACAGAGGGTTTTAACAAACTCGGATAGGTCTACACTGCTTGCTATGTCTAAGCTTTCGATGTCTATTCCCCAGAAAGATACGCGATTGTTGTGCGCAGAATTGTAGGCTCTCAGCCATTTGATGAAGTCGATTGTGTGTTCCGAAGATAGGTTGCCTTCCATATATCGCTCGATGTCTTGCAGCTTAAAGCGCGGGTCGTTCTTGATATATCGGTTTACGTAGAACGAGTATTCCAGGGGATATTCGTGCAAAACCAGGTTGGAGCCCTGCTTGATGATGCGCTCTTTAATGATGTCGAACGCCATGCGCCCCAACGTTTTGCTGCCATGAACGGTTTCGCCAATGCCCATAATGCGACTTTGCATGCAGGGTATCTTGCCGAAATCCACCCCGTTAAGCGTTATCGCATCGCTTTTTTTTAGCGTAGTGTTGTCACTTTTGGGTGCTGTTTCGTTTTTTAATTGCGTTCCGTTGGCCTCCAATTTAAAGGCATTTACCCGTATGTTGTTAAATGCTAGTTCGCTTCCAACGGCCTCTATAAAAACGTTGAGCAAGTAGGCATCTTTTATTTTTACCTTTTCGCTAACCTCTTTCCACTCTTCCGTCAACGGTAGTTCTATGGTGTCGCTCTTCAAAACTTGTTCGCCAGCACCAATGCTGTTAAGCGTTATGTATGCCCTTTCGCAGTTTAGGGTTTTATATCTGATGCTCGCCGTAACTTCTGCTCCGTGCTTATCAAGCTGATATACTGGTACTAATGTTCCTATTTTCCCTTTTTCTTCGAACCTTACACCGAATATTACCGACGTATCGTTTTCGGTTGAGTCTATCACTGCGTTTGCAAAAGTCTCTGTTGAGTGCATGTTCCACCTATACCCGAATGTTTTTTCTCTGGCATTTGCATTTGTAATGCCGATTAACAGGCAGATGGTTGCGATGAGTATGGCGTATAGTTTTGTTTTCATAAGCTTACAATCATGTTATTGTTGTTCTGTTTCTGCTTTGTTTGTTGTCGACTCTCTCTCTGTGGGCAATATTTTACACGCTCTCTTTGCTGCAAGTCACTTCTGGGCTTGTTGCTATGCTTAATCGCACTTGCTGGGATGTTTACATAATACACCTTAACAACACTAACGTTAGTATGTTGCATCTATTGTTTATTTTTGCCTTTTTTATTATGCTTTGTTTGTTTTTGTGCATCTTCTTGTTTTCTTTTCGCTTTGTCTTCGTACAGGCATTGTTTGCCGTTTGGCAACCATTTCGTTTCTATTGCTTTATTTTGCAGTTCTCTGTGTATATGGTGTTCAATGCTTCGATGTGATGTTATTCGCTGCCAAACCCTCGCAATTTGCGTTTCGCTGCATTGTTTACCTTGTTGTTTTGTGACATCAGTTTCAAATTTAACCCAGATCGGTTGTTAGTGCCTGTGCAGATTTTGTGTATTGTTGAGCATATTGGCTGTCTTATTCTTGAAGGCGTAGCGGGATACGTCGAAAAAATGAGACAGGCGAGATGTCTACAAGCAAACGAAAGATGAACAGGAAGCGATGGAAACAACCTAAGATAATAGGTCAGCGGTCTAACGACCGATTGGGGTTTAATTATTATCTTCAATTACATTGCAACGCCCTTTTCTGGGGTTATTCGTTTTAATAGTCAAACAGAATTGGATTTGAAAAGACATTGCTGCATCGTAAGCAGACAAGAAATCTCCTTTTCCTCCGCGTAAGGGTTAATTCACCCTGTGCAACGCACGTCTTGCAGGCAGCTAAAAACAATTTTCCAAATGCGATTCTGTTTGACTATAATCTAACTTTATAATTGTTCGTGTATTCTATTTTTCTCCTTTAATATTTTAGTTAAATATATTGTTTAAACTTTACAAAACGCGCGTTTTGTTTCGCCACTTTTAGCGAATTTTACTGCTCAAAAACTAGCTATTTGCCTGAATTTTTCGCCTTATCTTTCTCTATTTTATCTTGATTTGGTTGTCATCTTATGCGTTTTGCACCACTTTGCCTTTCTAGTTTGATGCAAACTCGCATTTTTAAAAGCCCAAAATCCCTGCTTTTAGCACCCAAATGGCCCCCTTTTTCACCATTTCTGTACCTGAGTAACCTCTGTTCCCTATCTATATCAATAGTTATGAATATACATATTGCTCCCTTTTGCTGGTTATATTCATGCAGTCCATTGCAGTTTGCCTTGCGTTTTGGTGCTAAATACCTTGCGTTTTGCTGCAAATTACCATGCGTTTTGCTGCAAATTACCTTGCGTTTTGGTGCAAATTGTCCTGCGTTTTGATAGACTTTGCAGTGCGTTTTGATGCTAATTGCAGTCTATTTAGCATCAAAACGCACGTATATAAGTAAGGATTGTATTTTCATACAAAGTTATATCGAACAATTGTGGCTATGTCCATCCCTCCTTTTTATTGGGAACATCTTTCACGAGAATCGCTTTTTTGCGGCCGCGAGGATTTTTGCTCGTAAATATTCGAGCTATAATGTTAAAATATATACTGAAAAGTTGACAATGTTCGGACTTATTTTTCATCGGCTTGTTAAGTTATTAAGTGTATTTCAAACTTTCTAAACACATTGTTTTTTAAAACTGATAGTGAATTGTTTAGGTCAAAGTAAAGCCAACCTTTATGCAACAACCACAAGGGCTTACATTGTTGATGGCCTTTTTATTAATTTTCTCCTCGCGCCACCATCAAGCAGGTAAGTTGCCTTTTTATATTTTTGATGTTCTTCACCACCCATATTCAGTCTTTGTACATTTTGTAAGTTGACGTGGTATTTTACTATTTCCAGGATTTTCAATGGATGGAGTAGGGGACACACTTTTTTCAATCATCACATTGAATTTTGTCTGCACCGTTTTTGCATTCTTCCTTTTCTGCGATCCACCTCAAATTTTCTTGCATTTTTTCTTCAGCTATGTGTACCTTCATTTTTTAGTTCCTGTTTTCCTTCTTCCAGATTTAATTTTCTTCCTTCTGTTTTTTCCTCAATGAAATTTTTCAAGTAGTTGCACCTTCTTTCGTTATACACAAATTCACATTATCTCCATTTCGGTTAACGTTCATTAACTCGGAGAATCGCTTATTTGCGCACAACTGCCCGTTAGCTCGCAAATTTCGCCGTATTTTACTAGTTTATAATTACTTGAAAACTAAGTAATTACGTTTTAGTAGACATTTTAGGATTTCCGTTTTACCCGCATTTGATATGGTTTTGCCATACTTTTAGCATCAAAAAATGAGGTTTTGACCTTCAATTTTTTGCTTGACCACACCAAAAAAATATGTTCCTGAGTTTTGCTTTGAAAGCGGTGGAACACTATTACTTAATACATTATGATTATTAAGGGTAAATTAACAATGGTAAGCGTGTTTGTTTTAAGCCTTTCTACTAAGGCTTGCCATCCCCATTTTATTGCATCATGGGGGTGTGTCCTTTACCTTTTTAAGTGCTTTTTCTTCCGTTGTTGATTGTGTAAAATATTGATATCCATCTTGTTAACTTCGTTTGCACGATTAGCTTTCCTCAAACTAAACGTATTATATGCTTCTTGTACAAGGCTTATTTGTGTATCTCGATAAAATGCAATAGCCTGATAGTCAGGGAGTTGTGTGGTAAATGTGCCTGTTTTGCTACTTCTTTGGTGTGCTACAAGCTTTCAATGGGTGCGCTATTTGCCTTTGCTAGTTGCCAACCGGCAATGTGTTCTTTGCTTGCGAACAGCTATAAGCAGGTGGGTTCTTGTTTCTTCCTTACATGATAGCAAGGTAAGCGCATTGGCATAGGTGGTGTTTGTAGAAATGTTTAGTGGCAAACCAAGCCGCTTGCAAATGCTGATGAGCTGCAATTGCTTTCTGTTGGTTGGGCTATGACGTTTCTTTGGGTGTTTCGCTGTGCCAATGTTTATATACAATCTGTGCCTTAGCGTGGCCAATGTGCTGGGCAAGAACTTCGAGCGTTGCCTCTTTTATTTGCTTAACCGACTTCAATTCTTTCAACAAGGTGGCCTTTGTTTTTGGGCCAATACCTTTTATATCGTCTAGTTCGGAGTGCAAGGCGTGCTTGCTTCGCTTGTCTCTGTGAAAGCTAACGGCGTAACGGTGCACCTCGTCTTGTATTCGAGTGAGCACGTGGAAAAGCTCACTTTTCACGTCTAAACCCACTACTTGCGGTGGCCATCCATAGAGCAGTTCGTTGGTTCTGTGCCTGTCGTCTTTGGCCAAACCTGCAATGGGGATGTCTAGATGTAGCTCTTCTACCACCACTTCGCGCACAACGCCCATCTGTCCCTTACCTCCATCGGTGATGATAAGGTCGGGTAGGGGTGTTTCTTCTTCTATCATGCGTGTGTATCTACGCCTTACAACCTCTTTCATCGAGGCGTAATCGTCGGGTCCCTCCACGGTTTTGATGTTGTATTTGCGATAATCCTTCTTGCTGGGTTTCATTCCTTTGAACACTACACAGCCCGCAACGGCATCTGTTCCGGATATATTTGAGTTGTCGAAACACTCTATTTGGTAGGGCAAACGTGGCATTTGCAGCTTGGTTTGTAATTCCTTCATCAGTCTAACAGCCTTTTGTTCGGGGTTTAGCTTCTCGCTTTGTTTCAGTCTGTCGAACTTATATTGCTTGCCGTTCATTTCAGAAAGCTCAAGCAAACGGCGTTTGTCACCCCGTTGCGGCACAATAAAAGTGGCCTCGCGCATGGCCCATTCCATCTCGAAAGGCACGATAATTTCTTTGGCTTTGCTGCTAAAACGCTCGCGTATTTCAGGAATGGCAGATGCTAGGATGTCTTGGTTGCTCTCGTCTAGCTTTCTTTTATACTCGAAAGTAAAGCTTTGGTTCACCGTTCCGTTCTTTACGTGCAGATAATTGATAAAGGCCGTGCGGTTAAATTCGTCGTCTGTGATGCTGAAAACGTCCACATCGGCGATGCTAA
>ERZ773035.1203-NODE-1203-length-19184-cov-16.023159_pt1 | contig 19184 bp, 7 predicted proteins | sample MGYA00511487_ERZ773035 | MGnify/ENA primary metagenome ERZ773035 (study PRJEB29015, sample SAMEA2737985) | human oral metagenome | biome: human oral; feature: human-associated habitat; material: dental | place: China | collected 2024 ...
CAGTACTTCGTACATGAGAGGAGTGTTTATCTTGGTTTTCACAGCACAAAGATAATAAACTCCTCTCAATTTGTAGAGATTTTAAAAGTCTAGATGACTTCAAGATATTATTGATTAAATTTGCAGCATCAGAACTACTGTCGCCTAAGGATTACGCATTTTTCCCACTGCGACATATTTACGAAACAAGCATCACACAGCAACGACAAGGGCGCATTGGCACCATCCCATCCAGCACACACGTTGCAGTTGTTATTCTATCAAACATTGAAAACTTATGAGAAAACTACTACTCGTATGCTTAACGTTATTGCTTCACCTCACAGCGATAGCACAGGATTGGACGGTGAACAATAATAAATACCCCAACAAAACAACCGTTTATATGAAAATAGACGGATTAGTGATTGGATATATCTATGACGTGGGTGCGTTTATAGATGGGGTTTGTCGTGGCATCACTACGAATTCCGTTTTCGTTCATCAAGACGGCACCACAGGCTGTTTCGGAATGGACCTATGGGGTACGGCTGCCGACAGAGAAAAAACCATCACTTTCAAAGTAAGAAGGGCGGGAACTGCTGGCCCTTCTAATACCGTCTACACCATTAACAAGACACTCAGCTATACTGGCAGCCAGCAAGGTTAGCCAGATAAATGCGTTGCATTCAACATCATTTTGGCAGTGGACATAGAGTTACCCCATACCTATTGAGATAGGTGTGGGCGAAAAAATACCTTTGCGACCACTGATAAAGGTTACACCAGCCAATGCCACATTACCCGACGTTCTTGAATGGGACTTTTCCAATTCAAGTTCATATATTAGCGTAACAAACGACATACTAACGGGCTTGAGCCAAGCAAGAGAGGCATACCTTGGCCTTCATGCCGACAATCTGTCAACATGGTCCTTCATACGGGTTATCCTGCGTATTAAATCTATTAAGGTAAAACCCGAAAAGGCTACCATAACAGTAGCGGTGGGCGATGCCAACAAACTGGCTAGCGAACTGCATAATCCCTTTATCATCGAGCCAGAAAACCATGAGGAATATGTAGAATACGTGTCGTCTAACCCATCAGTGGTGCAACAGGACCCTGCTTACGGATTAGACCCAATTAAGGAAGGCACATCTGTTATTACCGCCATTGTGAAAGATAGCAATGGCAGTCCGCGCCTGCAAGCTTCGGTTAAGGTGAAAGTGGGCGTGCCCGCACAACGCATAGAGATTAATTACCCCACGGCTTTCTACGCCAACGCCGGCGACGACATCTACCCGCGACTGAAAGCCGTGACGAAGGTTGTGCCCGACAATGCCACTAGCAAAAAACTGGCGTGGACATGCAACAACCCCAACGTGGAAGTAAAGACCACCAATGGAGAAGTAAAGGCCATCGTGGTAAAAAAAAAGCAGGGCGATATGCACTGAACGCCACACTGAACGACGAATATAACCAAACGGGACAACAACTTAGCGCATCAATACCTATTAATGTGCAGAACCCCGTGAAGGACATCGCCATAAAGGGCGACATGAACTTTACCTTTACCACACTGAACAACAACCCCATCGACATCAAGCCAAACGTTAGCTTGGTGCCTGCCGATGGAAACCCCATCAGCGTGAGCTTCACATCAAGCGGACGAAGTGTTGTGGGAACAGGGCTATGGGACGGCCAAGGAATGCGAGCCGACTTTGTAGTCAAGGCTTACGGACAAGACGTGATAACGGCCAAGGTTACCTATTCAGACTACACCAACTACTTGGGAACAGGCAACGTGCCGCAAAGAACCATTACCCGTACATTTAAGGTGAACATCAGGCAGGGTGCGCTGAACATCAGCGTTACGTGCGAGCCTCTGGTTGTTGGCCGTGAAGCCCAAGTTACACTCACGGCACAACCCGCAGGAACGCAGTTAGACTTAACAAAAGTAAATGTTACACTCACTGCAACAGGCGGACAATATCCTACATCATGGCCACTATGCGAAGTAAGACACACAAGCAACAAGGTAAGCGTTACACCCAAATTGCCAGGAGCTGTGGTGCGCAAGGTGTTCTACGAAGGACTCGAAGTGAGCAGCGACAACGACAATGTGGCCATGCCCGTTAGCTTCGCACGCGGATGGCAATGGCGCACGTTCTGCGGAACGGTGGCTCCAACAAACTATAACGCCGTGCTGGGTACGCATGTCGAGGAAATTCGAGCACAGGAAAGTTTATTGCGATACGACAGCCAACAAGGATTCTTTGGGCAAATAGCCGAGGAAGGCATCAAGGCGCAGACTTGCTACATGGTGAAAACTGCCTACAACTACACCCCGCTGCCCAACGCCAAACTAGACAACGCACTGACAGATAGCCGAACAGCATACACCCAAGAGCTATCTCAGGGCTGGAATTGGATTGGTAACCCGTACTTCTTCGACCGCGCATTGAACAACGTGTTGCGCCATGCACCTAACTTCACCATCGTGAAGGGCGACCGCATTGTATCGAAGAACAACGGTTTTGCTGAATATGATGGCACAAGGTGGCGAGGTACACTTGCCGTACTGAAAGCAGGCGAGGGACTGCTGTACTACTCGCAAGACTTTAAAACACTGACATGGCAAGCCGAAAGCACAATGCCAGCAGTAAATGCCACAGCCGGAGCAAAGTATAATGCGGAACAGGAAGAGCCGCAATGGGCTTACGACCACACTCTATTTGAAAACAACGCATCAATTGTGGCTTCGCTTACTAACGGCAACCCACATGCAGACTATCGTATTGGAGCCTTTGTGGGCGACGAATGCCGAGGTGAGGGACGCGCCATAGCCGGCAAACTATTTATCTCGGCCCACTGCAAAACGGGCGAAACGATTAGGTTCGTGTTATTCGACACACGCACGGGCACGTTATATAATGTACCGCAAACAACACTTGCCCGACCATTGGTGGGCGGATTAACCAACCCGCTGCCTTTGAGTTTGGGAGCAGTTACTACTGGGGTTGGAATGGTGCACAACGACGATGCCAACGCAGAGGTGTTCGACCTGCAAGGGCAACGCATAGCTAAACCGCAACGGGGTGTGAACATTATCAGAGATAAGAATGGAAAGACGAGAAAGGAAATGAAAAGGTAGTTGGGGGAGTTATGGAGTTCAAGGAGTTAAGGAGTTAAGCCAAGTGTATAGGTGGCGTTAGGCTAATAGGACAAGTCAGACAAGTCGGACAAGTCCGAGAGCTAGAATGAACTAGAAATCTAGAAACCGCTTAGACGACTTTAAAAGGCGTTAGCCATTTTTTCACCCTTTCACCTTTTCACCTTTAAAAGGCGTTAGCCATTTTTTCACCTTTTCACCTTTTCACCCTTTCACCCTTTCACCCTTTCCTCCCCACAACCTATGCTTCACCTCAAAGAAACTTACAGACCTATGAAACATATATTTACAATCTTGCTGCTCATGGGGGCAACAGCCACAGCCACAGCGCAAGACATATCACAGATTGCCAAGAGCGACCCGCTGCTCATATCGGGATCTGTTGGCACGCGCAACACCTATTACCACTCTACGGGCGGTAGCGGATACGCATCGCCACTGAGCAACTCGGTGTACGCCAACCTCAACATCAGCCTGTTTGGCTTCAGCATGCCTTTCTCGCTCTACTACACCAACGACAACCTGGCGTTCAATTACCCGCACCTGTCCTTCAACATGAGCCCATCTTATAAAAATTGGCGGGCACATATCGGACGAAGTAGCATGAATTACAGTCCGTATGTGCTTACCATGTCGTTCAACGGCGTTGGACTAGAATACACAGGAAGCAAACTAAGAACTGGAGCCTTCTACGGCACGTTACGCTCTGCCGTTAACGACGACCCGAACATGCCCAACGCCCGACGGCCGCAATACAAGCGTTTAGGCTGGGGATTTAATGTGGGTTATGGCAGTGAAAGAAACTATGCCGACCTGTATCTGTTGCGTGCCTACGACCGTCCTAACTCGCTTGACCAGCGGTGGCATAACGTTGTTAACCCCCAAGAGAACCTTGTGGTGGGATTTCGCGGAGGACTGGCCATCCAGAGTTGGCTCAGCTTTACAGCAAACGTGGCCGCCTCGGCCTTCTCGCAGGACATAAACGCACCGCTTGTGGAAAACGCGCAGGCACAACGTTATGAAGACTTGTTTAACGTGCGGTATAGTTCAATGATGAGATTTGCCGGCGATGCCAACCTCAACTTTACGCTGCCACAAGTTAACCTGTCGCTGTTTTACCGCATGGTGCAACCCGACTACACCTCGCTTGGAGCATATTATATGACCAACAACTACCATAGCTTGGGCATAAACGCCAGTGGAACGCTATTCAACACCCTCTCGCTGTCGGCCACATTCTCTGGACAATCAGACAACCTGAGCAAAAGACAGCTTTACACCACCAGCGGATATGTGTATGCACTGAACGCTTCGCGACGCTTCGGCAACCATTTTAACCTAAGTGCAGGCTACAACGGATACCTGCAAGACCAACGCGACGGTACGGCACACGTGAACGACACCAGCCGTGTGCATCGCATCATGCACTCGCTAAATGTGGTACCGGCTGTTTTCTTCAACTCCGAATTGATGCAACACAACATATCGCTCTCGGCTAACTGGGTAAAGAACAAAGACCTAAATGTACTTTCGACAGGCGTGGGCGATGTGCAGACACTAGCCGTGGGACTTAACTACGATATGAACATAGAGCCGTGGGACACCGACTTCAACCTTTCGCTCAGCCATCAGCAATCCAAGAGCGAGGCCAGCACCTACACCAGCGACATCGCCTCGGTTGGCGTTAACCGCTCGTTCCTTAAAGACCGAAACCTCAACATATCCCTAACAGGAACACTATGCTACAACGAAGTAACCATGCAATCCAAAAGCCTCTCGATAGGGTTCGACGCCTCGATAGGCTACACCCTCAAAAAGATGCACGTGTTTTCGTTGTCGGCAGGCGTAAACAAGTATGGCGACGTCAATCCCTCGCGCACCCGCTCCGGACTAGATGCCACCGACATTTCAGCATCGCTTAACTACGCCTACACTTTCAGCATACTGGAACTTAAACGAAAATCTAACGAAAAGAAACTATGACACCACATAAAACCAAAGCCCTTATGAAGACTACAAGACGATATGCTGCCATAATCGTTGCCCTAGTGATGGGTGCAATGCACTTGTTGGCGCAAGAGGTTATGGTAACCGTAACCCCAATACAGCAGACGTTGCCCCCACAGGTACACCTGTATACAAGTCAACCGGGACGATACTTCACGGTTACGTTAATAAACAGCTCGCCTGAAAGCAAACGCGTTTACTTGGGTTTGCAGGTAGAACAGATAGTGCCGGCCAACTTGCTAGCACTCTCTACCCCACCCAAGCGACAGCCACAAGAGCCTATCGTGCTGGCACCATCGGCCACGAGGACACTTTCGCCTAACGAGTTGGCCAAGATGTTCAACTATCTACCCGTGTCGGAAATTGCATCAACGCCCGGCCTGATAGACAATTATAATAATGGAGCCTTCGGACTACTGCCCGAAGGCCAATACCGCATACGCCTAACCGCATATAGTTGGAATCCCGAACAATCAACACCTCGCGTGATGAGCAACCCCAATGGCGGCACATGTATCTTCAACGTATGCTACAAGGCACAGGCACCCGAATTTCTACAACCGCAGGCCGACTTCAACAAGCCCATGTCTGCAGTAGAACTATCGCCAGAGAACGCACTCTTCACATGGAAAGCACCAGTGGTGTCGTGCGCAACAGCCCAACGGTTTAAATACAATTTCAAGGTTGTAGAGGTTTTGCCCGGCCAAAATCCCGACGATGCCGTAAGAAATGGCGTTCGCTATCAGGCAAACAACCTCACCACACCCACCTGTATCATTCCCCTCAACGCCATACGCACCCAATTCAGGCCAGAGGTAACCTACATGGCCTTCGTTGAGGCTTCGGCAATGGGTGTAACCAGCAATTACCTCAATTACGTAATGATTGAGAACGAGGGGAGGAGCAACCTGCGCCTTTTCCGTTTCATAGACAAGAAAGAAAAGCCCACCAAGAGCGCAGACAAGACCACTGAGAAAAACGAGGAGAAAGACTCTATCGACATCAGCGGCGAAACGGGCGAAGAAAAAGAAACCACCGCGAAGACCTACCAATTTAAGAACCCGCAGATACTTACACCCACATTCTACGACGACACCAACAGAAAGGTGTTTAAGGAAGAAGACATTGACGTAAGCTGGCGCAGAGCATGGCACACTGGCGGCAGCGGCCTAAGAGCCGACACGGTGAAGTTCCAATACGACGTAGAACTATTTAAAGGAAAATCGAGAGAGGTTGCCTTCAAAGGTAAGCCCATCTTCAAAAAAGAAAAGCTAGACTCGCTGAACTGCAAAATCAAGTGGAGCGACTTTATGGGCAAAGTAGACGAAGGCGACATGCTCGTTCTACGCGTTGTGCCCAAATGCACAGACAAAAGCGACATCGAGCTGATTGGCGACGACAACGTGAGGGACTTTGTGCTAGACCAAAGGCTCACCCAAAAACTAACCCTATGCCCCAACGGTGTTGAGATAACCAACACCACCCCCATCGACAAACTTGAAAAAGGCGATGAAATTACTATCGGAGAGTTTAAGATGGTGATAGACGAGATAGAAAAACGCGAAGGAAAGAAATCCTTTGCGGGCAAAGGGCGTGTGCTGTGGAATCCCGGAATAAAGGCCAAGGTACGCGTAATATTCGACGACCTGTTCGTAAACACAGACAAAGCCGTTTATCAAGGTGTTGCCAAAACCGAGGTAGACAAAAGCAAGTTGGACAACACCACAGTCCAAAAGTTGCAAGACCTGTTTTCAAATGCAGGAATAGACAACCTTATGGGCTCGCTCGGAGAGAATAACCTGGCTAAAGTTGCCAACGAGATAGACAATCTTAAACTGGGCGGTTTCCTCGACCAAATAAACACGGGCGCAATCGCCGCAGTTAATCTTATCTCTGGAGAAGAGAAAGACCTGTTGCTGCCTGCAAGAATATCACTACCGCGCAGAAGTAAAGATGCAGCAAAAAACACCATCGTAAACGTTAACCTTGTGGGTATGGAGTTTGCTCCACAATACGCCACGATGAACCTTCTTGGCGGAATGAAGATGCCCGAGGGAGACACCACCGACCCTTACGTGTTGTTGGCAGCTCCACGTGTATGCGTAAAGCCCGACAAACTTTTCCCTAACGCAGGCCACCTCTCATTATTGAAAGACGTGACCTGTACGGACAAGTCGGGCTACAACATCACTTTCAAAGCTCCAAAGGATTTCCTTAATCCGCAAGACGGCTGCTATATGGTGTTCGGGAACGACTCTATTGGCGGTCTGCATGCACAGATGGAAATGAACATCCCCCAATTGTGCAAGGACAACAACGGCGAGGTGGTTGAAGGCGAACACCCCAAACTAACCATCGCGGCCTACATACACGATTGGGACGACTGGACAGCTGAGGCCAAGATGGAGGCTTTCCAACACAAAAGCGTGCCAGGCTTCACCTTCAACCCTGGAAACGTAGTAATAGACCACTCTGCCAAGGCCAATGCAAGCGGCATGGGAAGTTTCCCGAAAGACTACGACAAGTTGAAAGCAGGAATTGCCACCAGCGAGCTAGCCTGGCAAGGCATATATATAGGTAACGTGGAAGTGAAACTGCCCAAATCGTTCAAACTACTCAAAAGTGGGAACGATCGTATCAAGGTTTCGCTCAACCATTTCTTTGTAGACAAGTCGGGTATCAGTATGTCGTCTGAAATCAACGACTTGTTCAGTGCAGGCTACAAGCCCGATGAGAATGGAAACAACGTGGCTATCGGCGGATGGGGCTTCGCAATAAAAGCCATGGGCATTAGCGTAGTGCAAAACTCGTTTAACCAATTCTACTTTAAAGGACAGTGCGCCGTTCCGCTTATAAAAGACAATGACGGAAATGCAAGGTCTATCAATTTTGAATGTGACGTATACAACCTTAAACAGGAAGACAGGAGACAAAGCTATCCCTTTGTATTTAAATCGCAGCTGGATGGAGACGGCAACCTCGACTTTATATTGGCCAAACTTAAGCTAGCACAAGACCAAACCTACTTCCTTGTAGAGTCTAAGCTCGACAAAGACGGCAAAGACGATACGGGTGTGGAACTATGCTTAGGCGGAGAGCTGAGCATAGGCGTGGTAAAGAGGCTATCTAAGAAAATGGGGCTAACTCTGCCAGGCATCCATTTCACGCAAATGCGACTCTCTAACAAACCAGAAGGATGGGAGTCGAAATACGAGAAGGAGATGCAACACCAGGCTAAGAAGCATCTTGAAGCCGGAACACAACTATATAAAGCCAAAGAGGTTGCATTCAAGAACAACTCCTTATTCTTTAGTTTCGGGCGTTGGTCTCTCGCATCTGCTCAAAAGAAGATAGGTCCATTCGACTTTACGCTCAATGAATTTAAGTTCGGCACTGATGAAGAAGACGGAGAAAAGCTTGTCACTTTAACAGTTGGCGGAGAAGTTGCCATTGTTGATGGTTTCATTTCGGGCGGGACCGCTGTCACCATCCGAGCGAAATTAGACGGCGAGAAGAAAGACCTAAAATATAAAGACACCCAGCTAAACAGCATCAAAGTAGGATGTAACATTGCTGGTGTTGTGGCAGACGGAGAGTTTAACGTTATCCGAGCTGACAAAAGCGCGGAAATCAGAGACGAAGGCTACCAAGGCAAACTTAAAATGGTGTTCCCTGGAAACATTTTCTCATTCCATGTAGAAGGCAGCATCATGACGCACACCGAAATCGCGAACAAAGATACAACGCACGTTAAATGGGGCCACTTACTTGTTGGTGCAGGTTCAACAGCCCTAACAATCCCACCTGTATCCTTTGAGGATATATCTGGCGGCTTTTATATAAACTGTAAACCTTCTTCCAAAGACTTAAGCAATGTTTCGTATGCAAAAGGCATTATCGGATGGCGGCTTGGCGTAACCCTTGGAATAACGGGTACAGGCGAAGCGGTAGCAAACGCCAGGCTCGACCTTGTTGCAGCTATTGGCAGGCACACCGACGAAGACGGAAAGAAGAACCTCTACCTCTCTACCATTATTCTCAATGGAGAGCTAAAAGGCCTTGCAAACCTAGTAAAAGGAGATGTGAGTATTGTTTACGACTACGATTATAAAACAAAAGCCAACACTTTCCGTATTAACATCACGACAGAAAGCAGTTACGACGTAAGCCTAAGCAAAGACGAGGTCATGCAGAAGCTTTCGCAGGCGGCGGGAAGCGCGGGAAAGGATGCAGGGCAAATCCCAGGCATTGATGCAATACCTGACGATGCAAATTCTGTAAAAGAAGCCTTACTGCCTGGTTCGTCTAAATTAAACCCAGTGCCAGAGCAAGGCCTAACCGATTTGGAAGACAAGAACAACTCATCAGGAGGAGTCAACAAAGAAGATGTAGGCGACAAGAAAAAAAGCTTTGCCCGCTATCAGGCAGGGGAAACCATTCCTATTGAGTTCTATATATGCAATAGTCCCAATACGGAAGGAGAAGGAAGAAAGACGAAATGGCATTTCTACTTAGGCAACCCGGTTGAAGAAGGAAAGAAATGTAAGATAACCTATATCAAGTTCGATTCCAAAGTGGTTAAAGCCGACATTGGAGCCAGTGCATACCTCTGCATGGGCAATGACGGATTCCCCGGCGGAAAGATGCCAGACATTCCTGACGACATTCTAAAATTCCTTGATGGCTCTACCAAAGGAGCTGGTGTACAGTCGGCCCAACTCTCAGTAGAACTCTTAAACAACTCGCGAAAAACCATAGAAAAGGCATTCAATTCCAACGGTGGTGTGATGTTAGGAGCATGTATATGGGGAAAGATAGAGCTTGACCTTGGCGTACTTTATGGCAAAATGGGCGCTATTGGCGGATTTGATATAGCCTTGAGCCAATTGAAATCCGCATATTGCGCCAATATCAATGGCGAAATGGGGCACGGTGGATGGTATGGTGTTGGCCAAATATACGCTTACCTCTATGCCAAGCTTGGCCTAAACATCAACCTGGGCTTCTATAAAGGTCAGTTCGACATCTTGGATGCTGGTCTTGGCGGCATTCTGCAATGTGGCATGCCTCATCCATCTTGGGCCAAAGGGCTTGTACGCTGTAAGCTAGAATTGCTTGCCGGCTTAATCAAAATCAACAGGGCATACAAGTTTGAGTGCGGAAAGGTGTGCGACGTGTTCTATGGCAATGCGCTCGACGACTTCAAGATGTTCAATGGATGCACCATTGGGTCAGAAAACCAAAAAGAAGGATGGAACGTCGACAATAAAGTAAGCTGCGTTATCGACCACACCGTTTCGTTCGACACGCAAGTAAGCCTTAACAACGAAATATTGGTTGCAGACCCAGGTATAATGGAAAAATATAAAGACCTAGGCCTAGAAAATGCACAAGCTGCCTCACTAGCCAACAGATGCTTCAAGTTTAAGGTTAACCAATACTTCGAGTTATACGAGTATAGCAATAGTAGCAGCAAAAATCCTAGCAAAATATACCAGGCAAGAGTGGTGGACTACGATACTGGAACGAGTTCTACCAAGAAGCTTATGATTTACGACAGACAAGGAGGAAGTCGCATCATGCATCTCAAACCAAACATGTACTATAAGCTTGTACTAACTGGCTATGCAAAAGAACGATATCTGGGCGCGTGGGTGGACCCAATAGACAGAGATCCCAAACTGAATAGGCCGACATCAAAAGCGTGGTCAGACAGTAAAGAAATCTACTTCTGCACCGACGGCAATACCAACCCGCCTACTTCTAAAGACATAGAGGTGGCCTTGGCATTCCCATCAGATAATGGCAAACTTGATACTGGCAACCCTATCCCTGCATACCTTGAGGATGTGCAAGCCCCTGTTATCGCGTTAACGAAGAAGTACGACCTCATGACGAGCGGCACATCAGAAAGAGCCTTATGGGAACTACAAGACGAGAACAAAAAGGTTCTAGAAACAAGACGCAACAGAAATGTGGTGGTTGAAGGCAATCGCAGGCAATATAGCCTCATGCCCGAAAGCCCCTTCACCGAGGTTTCCACCAACAAAAAATATTATATTGTGTTTAAACGCATCAAGCCACGCGTGGAGCGTAAGATTACTTATACCACTTCGCGCAACAACGAAGGCCTGTTCGTTGAAGACACCACTAACACCCAATCCATTAAGGAACAAGTATCGAAAATTATTTCACAAACTAAATTAGACGAAAAATCTAAAGAACGACTCATTGATAAATTAGTGTCTACCGCCTCAAAAACATCAGCTATATACAAACGTATAGACGATGGCACTAAATATACACTAAGCGATGCCCCCAAAGGCAATGCCGGTTCGGGCACTAGCATGGAGGATGCAATAAGGCAGGGTATTATAGACGATATCAGGAAACGAGGTCGGGTGGAATCTGCCCAAGACTTTTTAGGCTCTCTTGGTTTAGGAGGCGGCAGACGCCCCAAACTCCCAGGGAAAGGAGGAATTAATGGAGGTAATGGTGGCAATGGCGGCATCGTACCCAGACCAGACATTATTCTCCCAGGAGAGTTTGGACAAGGACTAACACATAACTACCACGTTCGCCCAGGCCAACGAGGAGGGCGTGTGCAAGTGAATGCCGACTTCGACAGAAATGTTGGCCGCCAGTTTGAAGCGAACCTAGCCAATAGCATAGGCAAGAATGGTTTGTCGCAAGCATCGACATTCTCCGCTAATGCAGCTCCTGCCATCAAAGCAAGCTCTTCTTCTTCAATGCTGTCCACCAATGCAAGATTAGGGAATGCAGAAAATGGAAGAAGCGAGCTAGGCCGTGGCGGAATAAGAGCCGTTGGCAAAGGCATGCAGAACACTTTGCGCAGCAGACGAGTAGAAGAGCCTGAAGAACTTTTTGCACATGGCCCACAGAAGCTGAATCGCGGAAGAAAATTCTCAATCGACAATTCAAATAAAATTGAGTTAACAGAAGGTATATCAGGAGAAAAACAAAATTTCGATGCCTACTACATGGGCGACTCCAAGTCGGATGTATACAGACGCTGGAAGAAGAAAGTAAGTACCTCCGTACAAACCATAACCGTTTACGATACCACCACCGTATTCACACTCAACGTAAACGTAATACCCGGAAACTGGAAGGATGGTTTCACAACAGGCTATCTTAAAGGTCAGCAAGCTGGTTACTCACAGCCATTCGTAAGCCAGAAACTCAACTATGTGGAATGGGCAAACGACGATTTCGTGCCGTCGGATAGAGATATAGCAAAGACATTGGGTAATAATTGTCTAAACAACGACCCCGCCAAGTATCTGTCTTTCATCGGAGATGTAGCATTCTTGGGGAATATTAAACTTCGTTGGGCCGACTTTGGTAAATATGGCGACGAACTTGGAAGCGATACAGAGCTTATTGGTCAGTCCCTTATCTACACAACGCCCTTAGGCACGATTCATGGCGAGTTCAATAAAATGAATACTTATTCCGTAAGTAGCAGGTTTAAGGAATACCGTAAGCTGTCCGTCTACGATGAGGGAGCTCGCTGTGGTAAAGATGCCAGCTGGACAAAGCAATGGCCTTTATTCCATTACCCTAAGTCAGAAGCAAGAACTGAGCAAGCTAAGTATTGGAGCGAACTTAATAAGTTTAGCGACCCCATCACGCCACTATATTACAATAAGGTTTCTGCAATAAATGGAGATCAGGATCGTGTAGATGGACTCCTTCGTATGTTGCACGTACCATATTTGCTAGCAAATAGATTCTCCATTGCGATGTACGAAAAGTACTGGTTATACAGGTATTGGGTCAATCATGGCGGACCAAGCTGGCATTCCCCTCTACAAGATAGGGTAAAAATGATAAACAAGTGCTACATCGATAATGGAAAAGCCACCACTTACCTCACCGTAAGTTCTTCTACTGGTGGTGCCTATGATGCTGAAGGTGTACTTTCATCAACACCAAATTCTTCATCATTGCAAATACCCCTATACCAATTCGCGTTCATCTGGGGTGCAACTGGTTTAGCATGGTATGACGTAACTCTTCTGGACATTAGCCCCAACAAACACTTGGAAGGCCATTGGCGTACGCCCAAAGATATATCGAATAAGATATACGGGTACATCGCCGAATGGGAACCTGGGCGTAAGTGCAAAACCAGAAGTTACAGGGGACAATGGTATGCAGACAAGGCCAACAACGACATGAAGGCTGCAAGCTTCACCATATTCCGTGTTAACGCATACGACACATGGGGCATGTATGGCGTAGATACCAACAGCAATGGTGCACACACATACGAGTTCAAACTCAACAACCCTCTCCAAAAGTTTAAATAACAACAAAGCGTCATGAATAAGATAATTAAAATACTACTGGCTCTGCAACTGCTTTGCTTAGCAGTTCCTGCCACCTCTCAGTCTAAAAAGAAGGTTAAACAAAAGGCTGTACCCACCGCTACGTCAAGCGATGCGGCCACCCCCAACAGCATGGAGTTGCCCAAGGCCTACAACGACACGCTGCCCGACTCCACCAACAATGCCGTTCCCAACCTCGCGTCCATCAATCTCTTCATACGATGCTATGCCGACAGCGTGGTGTTGCGATGGGCACCAGAGAACTATGTACATTGGAAACACCTCAACAACGTGGGGTATAACGTCTATCGGGTAGACCATCTGGGCGACACCATCGCAAACGTTACCCTCGTAGAGAAGTTAAAACCCCTCTCCATGCAGCAGATGAAGGCTAAGTATGCGCCCACCGACTCGATGGCGATGGCAGCCATGTCGTTGCTTCATGGTGGCGGCGAAATGAAGGTGCCGTACTCCGAGTTCAACCGCGGAACGATGGGCAGCCTTATGGACTTACACCAAGAACAGCAAACGGCCTTCGGCTTTGCCGTGCTTATCAGCGAATGGCGACCCGACCTCGCATCAGACATGGCCATGCGCTTCGTCGACAAAAACCTAAAAAAGGGAGAGAAGTACGACTACATCGTGGCGGCCGTCAAGGGCGACTCCATTCTGGGTGTCGACTTCAAGTCGGGCTATATAGAAAACGTATCGCTCATGCCCATGAAGCCTATGCCGTTCAACTGCCTACTGGAAGACTCGCTGATGCAAGGCAACAGCGTTATGCTAAGATGGAACACCGACCGCTTCTCTACATTCGAGATTGAACGCCGCCTTAAAGGCGACAAGCAATGGCAACGCCTAAACAGCCGACCCTATATGCCTATGGCCGGACTAGACCCCAGCCAAAGCGAGGGGCTTTACACCGACAACGTGCCCAAACCCGGACGCTACGAATACCGCATCATCGCCCACGACCTCTTTGGCGAACTTACCCAGCCCAGCGAGATACACGAAGTAACGGTTGGCGACCGCATACCACCCACGCCCCCGCAGATAAAGAAGGTGATCATCAGCCGCCCAGGAAAAACTTCCTACGAGAAAGTGATGGCCACCATCCACTTCCACAAGGATAAAATCGAACCCGACCTCAAAGGCTATCTCCCCGTATATTACAACGAGCGGCACACGGGCGACACCTGGAAATCGCTCTCCAACAAGATTATCGCACCCACAGACTCTACCTGCACCGTAGAAGTTACAGGGCTGTCAACGGGCATGATTGCCATCGTGGCCTACGACCAAGCCGAAAACATGAGCTACTCCATCCCCCGACAGATACGAATAACCGACACCAAGGCGCCCAAAGCACCTACCAACCTCGAAGCCAACGTGTGCGAGGATGGACGCATACTGCTGTCGTGGGACCCCGAACCCGACGACGATGTGGCTTACTACGACATTGCCTACGCCAACGACACCACTCACCAGTTTGTTTACGCTAGCAGCGGGCAGGTGCGCGTACCTTCCTACATCGACTCCGTTTCGTTAGACGTTAACCAAAAGTACATCTATTATAAGGTGCGCGCAGTAGACTTTGCCAACAACGTTGGTCCCTACTCGCTGCCCCTGCAAGTAGAACGCCCGCAGATGTATCCGCCCACCGTTTGCCACCTCGACTCGGCTTGGACCAACGAGCAAGGCGTGCACATGCGCTGGGTTACGGGCAACGATGCTGGCCTTTCATTCCACAACATCTATCGGCGTATGGAAGGCGACAAGCTATGGACACTGCTCGATGTCATCTATCAAGATGCTGTTCTGGCAAAGGGCAGCAACATCATGCAGCTAACCGACAAACCGGCCTACGACCGCCGACGACGATACGAGTACGCCGTAGAATCGTTCAGTGCCGGGGGTGTATCTTCGGGCGTGTCTCTGGTTTACTCTGCCCTCTTCCAAGCCCCAACATTCATCAAGGTTCCTGTGAAGCTCATGGCCAGCTACGATGCCAAAACCAAGGCAACACGATTGGCATGGGAGGCCAATCCCCCCAAAGACGGCGACTTCTATTATTGCATCTACCGCAAGGCGCAGGGCGACATCTTCCGCTTCTTGATCTCGCGTAATGGAGACGAACCCACACTCGACGACTATAATACGCAGCCTGGCGACACCGCCGAGTACTACGTTATGGTAAAATACAAAGATGGACGAACCAGCCAACCCTCTAACATCGTTACCGTCGTGGCACCAAAACAATAAAATGAAAAGGGAAAGGGTGAAAGGGTGAAAAGGTGAAAAGGTGAAAAGGTGAAAAAATGGCTAACGCCACCTATACATGTGGCTTAGCACCTTAACTCAATAACCTAGATAACCTAGAAGCCCTAGATAACCTAGATAACCTAGAAACCCTAGATTACCTAGAAACCCTAGACAACCTAGAAACCCTAGATTACCTAGAAGCCCTAAACAATCTAGAAACCCTAGATTACCTAGAAACCCTATAACCCCCAGCCCCACTAGCCAGATGCTTGCCAGCACCCGCCCACCGAAACCCAAAACAATAACAGCATGAAACAATTTATATTACCACTCTGCCTAGCCGCCATACTCCTTACGGCATGCGGGCAAATATACGAAGACGGCCCCGACCGCGACGTGGCCACAACCGACATGCGCCTATCTCGCCACAGCGTGGAGATGTTCATGGACGATTACCTCGTGCTACATCCCATCTTCACACCCGCAGGTGCCTACAACGCACAGATGTTCTGGATCTCATCCAACACACAGGCCGTACGCATGGAGGGCGACACCCTCGTGGGCGTACGCCCAGGAACAAGCATGGTAAAGGGAATATCCGTGCAACGCCAATTGCAAGACAGCTGCCTGGTCAACGTGGTGCACAGATGGGCCATCACCCCGGCCGACTTCCAAACAGACATGGTGCTTTATGCCAACGCCAAATACAATGGCCGTGCATACAACGACAGCCTATGGGTGGCGGCCTTCTGCAATGGCGAACTGCGCGGACTGGGCACACCCCGAACACACAACGGCACACCATACACCGAACTGCGCATTTACAGCAACCGACAGCAAGGAGACAAAATTACCTTTAAGTGTTACAACCACGTAACCCACGAAATAATCCCCATGTCCCAAACCATCACCTTCGACGGACAGGCACACGGCAACCTATCTTCCCTCTTCGAGCTAAGCGCAACATCAGATAACCTCTAACCCCCCGAAAAGATGAAAACCCTAGCATTCCGCATAACATCCCTCCTCTTGGTGACCACGCTTGCAAGCTGCACGCTCTACTTCGACGAGCAGGCACCACCACAAAACGAGCTGCACAACAACACCGAAAACCACGTAGAAAACGCCGTATCGTCGCTCAACTACGAATACCAACCTGGTGTGATGCCCTTCACGCCCAACATCCTCAACCACCTCGTGGCCGTTCAAGCAGACACCGTGCTTTTCTTCATGGACACCACACCAGCCAACCTCTTGCCCCAACAAGGCCAACTCGTGTCGTGTGGCGTGGCCGACAAGCTGCCTAACGGCATCAACGGCAAGGTAGAAAAGCTTGTAAAGAGTGCTGGCATGTGGCAATGCACCGTGCGCCGACTGCCTTTAAAACAGATTTTTAAGAAACTAAACATCGAGTTCCACGGCGCACCGGCATGGAACCCAACGCCACAAACTGCACCCATGACCACCACAAGGGCGGGCGACGAGAAAGACAAAGACGAAAAGAAAGAGGATGATAAGAAAGAAGAAGCCAAGCCCTTCGAGAAAAACATCTTCGTACGCGGCTTTGACCTCGAGCTAGGCGCGAAAGATGGTCAGGACTTTACGGCCAAATGTAAGTTTTATAAGGAAGACAAAACCCAAGGAAAAGAAAAAAAGACCGAGAGCAAAGAAAAGAAACCCAAAGTAAATTCCGAAACACAAAAGAAACTCACCAACGCCGGCTTCTATCTCAGGATGAAAGCCCAAAACAAAGAAACGATACACCTTTCCTACGAAAGCGAAAGCAACCGCCTGTCGTGTTACATTGAGGAACAAAGCATCTTGCAATTTGAACAGCAAGTAAAGAAGGGCACAACCACCCTTTTCAACGACTCGATTGACCTCATGCCCAGCGAAACAGACGAAAACAAGGTTACCCTGTTCGAGTGGCCCATCAAGGTTCAGCTCACCTATGGCCTCAAACCTAAACTAGGCATCAAGTTCAACGCAGCCGGCAACATCAGTGCCAAACTGGCCAGCAACCGCCGACTGGGATTTGCCTACGCCGACAACAAGTTCCAAACCATCAACGAAGGTGGCAGGCAAGACAAAGACTCGCCCATCACGCAAGTAGACTTCAATGGTAATGTCACCACCGACGTGGGCATCACGGGCTTATTAGGCCTTAGCTTCGGCGACAACGTCAGCTGCGGCATTGAGGCCGATGCCAAAACGGGCGTGGAGGTACAGATGAAACACTTCCAAGAAGACGGCACGCTCATGGTTAACGACAGCAACTACGTGCGCGCATTCATGGACATATCGGGAAAGGCCAATGCCACCCTCAAAGCCTTCGGCATAAGCAAGTCTTTTGAAAAAAAGCTCGGCCAAATGAACGTATTCAGCAAAAAGTGGTTATTCTTCCCCACGCTCACCGATTTTGTTGTCCATCCCAAAGAAAACAGCAAAGAACCAACCTTCGAAGCCAGTTTCACACTTAAACCTGGGCTGTACAGCAAGGCCGGCGTTAAGCTCCACCCCTTCCTCCGCGTATATCATGGGGGCAAACAGCAGGCCGAAGTAAGGCCTACATCCACACCGCAAACGCTCGACAAGCAGGATGCAACCTTCAACTTCGTTGTTGAGGGACTAGACAAAGACAAAGAGTACGAGATGATTGCCGGCATTAGGGTAGGCAACGATGGTGTGCGTTACATCTTCGACCGCAAAACGTTTGCACAAAAAAGCACTTGGATAGGAAAAAACATCAACATCGCCCTCAAAAACTTCGTGCAACTTTATGGCGGCGACAAGCTCGACTCGCTTTCTAAACTGCCTCACGAGTACGTCTTCATGGTCGAATCGGCCATCAAAGGCAACACCCCCATCAAGGAATGGGGCGTAAACCTCGAAATAACCAACGACAAAGGCAAAACCCTTGCACGCCAAAAATATAAGGCCACAAAAAGCGCACTGAACAAAACCTTTGCGCTCCGCTTCAACATACGCTCAACTTTCGCAACAGACTGTAAGGTGAAGATTACCCCCTATGCCATACAAGAAGACAGCAAAGAGGTGAAATTCGCCACAGCAGAATACGAACTCAAAGCAAAGAGCGACAACAAACTAGACGAAGCCAAGAAAGCCGATATGGTGTTTGGAAAGTAAGAAGGTGGATGAGAACACAAGTTGACGAGTAGACAATGTGAACCTGTACAGAGGTTGTGGCGCAGGCATGCCTCATTTAGTTCTTCTAGGGTATCTAGGTTTTCTAGTTGTACTAGCCCCACTAACCTTGCCTGTTTTTCACCAAGCGAAGCCATCTTTTCACCTTTTCATCTTGTCACCTTTCCACCTTTTCACCTTTCCACCTTTTCACCTTTTCACCTTTTCACCTTTCCACCTTTTCACCTTTTCACCTTTCCACCTTT
>ERZ773035.1205-NODE-1205-length-19177-cov-36.207614_pt1 | contig 19177 bp, 15 predicted proteins | sample MGYA00511487_ERZ773035 | MGnify/ENA primary metagenome ERZ773035 (study PRJEB29015, sample SAMEA2737985) | human oral metagenome | biome: human oral; feature: human-associated habitat; material: dental | place: China | collected 2024 ...
TTGCGCGGGCCCCGCCCCTGTTCGTGTGCCCGTCTCTGAATGCAGGCTGCTGCTGCCAGGAAGACCCCGCCTTTAGTCCGTGTGGGCGCCCGCCCGCCCCACAAGCGCCCCAGCCGACGCCCCACCCCGCCCCTGTTCGTGTAGGGGCGTCTGAGCACGTGGGACTTGCGCCACGGGACACTTCTCACTAATGTAGGTGAGCCTTACCTTTTGTAATGGGGGCTTGTCTGCTCCCGGAAGACGTCACGAAAGCTGGACCATGCGCTCGATCCGGTTCACCGCCGCCCGCGCCTGTGCGCTCGCAGTGTGCGCCGCGGCCGCCGCAGCCCTGGCGGGCTGCGCGAACATCGGCACCAGCCCCGCCCAATCGGGCTCCGAGTGCCGGGCGGTCCCCGCCTCGGGCGAGCCCCAGACCATCGAGATGCCCGAGACCACCGCCGACCAACTGCCCGACCCGAGGACCGTCGTCGGCCCCACCACCGCCTACACGCGCTCCGCCGACATCACCCCCGTCTCCGACGACCCCACGGCAGATCAGTCCCTGCCAGCCACTGTGCCCTCCGCCGACGGGCCGCAGCAGAAAGTCACCGACACCACCCGCATCCTCGCCCTCAACCAGAACGGCGGCCTGGCAGCGGCCGTCATCGGCTTGGGCTTCGGGTGCAACCTGGTGGGCCGCGACATCTCGACGGGCTACCCCTCCACCGCCCACCTGCCGCTGGTCACCCGCGGCGGCCACGAACTCAGCGCCGAGGCAATACTGGCCCTGCGGCCCACGGTCGTCATCACGGACACCTCCATCGGCCCCTACGACGTGCAGTTGCAGCTGCGCGACTCCGGGATCCCCGTCGTCTTCATCCCCCTGGTCTACGAGCATGGCGTCGGCGGCGTGCAGGCCCAGATCCAGGCGGTCGCCGACGCGCTGGGCGTGCACGAACTGGGGCAGCGGCTCGCCTCGCGCACGATGAGGGAGATCAACCAGGTCGTCGCCCGAGTGGCCGGCATGTCCCCGCGCGAGTACGCCGACCGCCCCCGCGCCGTCTTCCTCTACGTGAGGGGCAAATCCGTCTACTACTGGTTCGGGGAGGGCTCGGGCGCGGACTCCCTCATCCAGTCCCTGTCCATGGTGGACGTCGCCGCCGAGGTCGGTTTCAAGGGGATGTCGCCCACGAACGCCGAGGCCCTCATCAAGGCGGCCCCCGACATCATCATTACGATGACCCTGGGCATTGCCTCCACCGGCGGCATCGACGAGGTCCTCGCCCTGCCCGGCATCGCCGAGACCCCGGCGGGCAAGAACCGGCGCGTCATCGACATGTCGGACTACGAGGTCATGAGCTTCGGCCCCCGCACGGCCGAGGTCCTCGCCGCCCTTGGCACCGCCGTCTTCGACCCGGAGGGGGCCTACCAGCCCGGCGCACCGCCCGCCCCAATCGGGCAGCGGCTGGCCGAGCTCCAGTCCGGCGGTCAGGCGCAGAGCCAATGACCCGTCTCCGCTCCCGGCGCCCCGCCCCCTCACGAGCGCGCGCCACGGCCATCACGGCCACCGTGCTCGCGGTGGCGCTCGTGGTGCTCGTCGTCGTCAGCGGCGTCCTGGGGCAACTCCTCGTGCCGCCCTCGGAGGTACTCGGCTCCATCCTCCACCGCCTCGGCATCGACTGGCTGCCCGCCCCCAGCACTCCCTTCGGCGACGAGGCGCTGTGGAACGTGCGCTTCCCGCGCCTTGCAATGGCCGTCGTCGTCGGGGCCTCGCTGGCCGTGGCGGGCGCGATCATGCAGGGGATCTTCGGCAACCCCCTGGCCGAGCCCGGCACCGTCGGCGTCTCGTCGGGCGCCGCAGTCGGCGCCTCGTTGTCGATCATGTTCTCGTGGACCTTCCTGGGATCGTGGACGACCCCGGTCCTCGCCTTCGCGTGCGGCCTGGCGACCACCGCCGGGGTGTACGTGATGGCCAGGCGCGCCGGGCGCACCGAGGTCGTCACCCTCATCCTCACGGGCGTCGCGGTCAACGCGGTCACCGGGGCGGCCATCTCCTTCATCGTTTTCGCCGCCTCGAGCGCCGCGCGCGACCAGATCGTGTTCTGGCAGATGGGGTCCCTGGCGGGCTCGCGGTGGGCGCAGGTCGCGGTCGTGGGCCCGCTGTGCCTGGCGGGGATCGTGTGCGCCCAGTTCATCTCCCGGAAACTCGACCTGCTGTCGCTGGGGGAGAGGGCGGCGCGCCACGTGGGCGTCGATGTGGAGCGGCTGCGCGTCCAGGGGATGCTGCTGGTGGCCCTCCTGGTGTCCGCGGCCGTCGCCTTCTGCGGCATTATCGCCTTCGTCGGCCTGGTGGTCCCCCACCTGCTGCGCCTCGTCATGGGGCCCGGGCACCGCGCCCTGCTGCCGATCAGCGCCCTGGGCGGCGCGGTCCTCATGACGGCCGCCGATCTGTGCGCCCGCACCCTCATCGAATTCGCGGATCTGCCCATCGGTATGCTCACCTCCTGCGTGGGCGGCCCGTTCTTCTTCTGGCTGCTGCGCCGCTCGCGCGGCCGCTCCGGGGGGTGGGCATGAGACTCGGCGGGAGCAGGAGGGTCCCGGGCGCGCCCCGCGCCGGGGAGGTGCTGATGCGCGTGCGCGACGTGCGCGCCGGATTCGGCGAGGCGGAGGTCCTCCACGGTGTGAGCCTGGACCTGGTGTGCGGCGAGGTGCTCGCCCTCATCGGCCCCAACGGGGCAGGGAAGTCGACCCTGCTGGCCGTCATCAGCGGGGACCTGGATCCCACCGGTGGCGCCGTTCAGATCGACGGGGCGCCCCTGCGCGACTGGTCCCAGGCGGAGCGCGCGATGCGCCGCTCCGTGCTGCTCCAGAGCGTGGACGTCTCCTTCCCCTTCCGGGTGCGCGAGGTCGTGGAGATGGGCCGGGCCCCCTGGGCGGGGACCGGGGCTTGCGCCGACGACGAGCGGATCGTGCGGGCCAGCCTGCGCTTGACGGAGACAGAGGAGTTCGCCGAGCGCCCCTACACCTCCTTGTCGGGGGGCGAGCGCTCCCGCAGCGCTTTCGCCCGGGTCCTCGCGCAGGCGGCCCCCATCATGCTGCTCGACGAGCCGACCGCCGCCATGGACGTGCGCCATCAGGAGATGGTGATGCGCCGCGCGCGCGAGTACGCCGCCACGGGCGCGGGCGTCGTCATCGTCGTCCACGCCCTGGATGTCGCCGCCGCCTACGCCGACCGCGTCGCCCTGCTGGACGCGGGGAGGGTCGCCGCCCTGGGCGCGCCCTCCGAAGTCCTCACCGCGGGCCTGCTCTCCCGCGTGTACCGCCACCCCATCGAGGTGGTCGCGCACCCGCGCACGGGCGCGCCCCTGGTCGTCCCAGTCCGAGACTCTTCGCTTACGGAGGCTTCCCGATGAACAACCCTGCCACGCGCGCGCTCCGGGCCGTGGGCGCGTCTTTGACCGCAGCGGCGCTGGCGTGCGCCGCCCTGGCCCTGGGGGCCGCCCCCGCCTCGGCCGCCCCCCAGGTCACGGTCGATGCCCCTGGGGGGATCGCCATAGAGGGGGAGACCGCCGTGACCGTGTCGGGCACGGGCTTCCAATCGATCCGTGGGGGGTTCGGGGGCATTTACGTGCTCTTCGGCACCGTCACGTCCGATAACTGGCAGCCTTCCAAGGGTGGGGTGACGGGCAAGGACTACTCCTACGCCGCCGACGACGAGACGAAGCCCGCGGGCTACGAGTCGCTCGTCGTCTTCCCGGGCTCGGCCACCTCCTACGCGGCGACGGGAGGCGAGATCAGCGCCGACGGGTCGTGGCAGTCGAAGCTCACGATCCCAGGCGCCAAGTTCACCACCTACGACCGCAGCGGCAACGCCTCCGAGGTGGACTGCACGACGGTCCAGTGCGGCATCATCACGATCGGCGCGCACGGTCAAATCAACGCGAACAACGAGTCCTTCACCCCTGTGACCTTCTCCTCCTCCGCCGTGGGCGCCCCAGCGGGAGCGGCCGCCCAGCAGACCGGCCCCAGCGCGGGGGCGGACGAGGAACCGCAGTCCTCGGGCACCTCCCCGGCGGCCCCCTCCCCGTCGGCGGCCCCGCGGGCCGGAGGGAGCGGAGCGGGGACCGCGGGCAGCGCGGGAACACCGATCACCATCCAGACGTCCAGCCCCGACTCCGAGGTCCGCCTCTCCACCATCTTCCTGCTCGTCGGCGTGGGGCTGCTGGGACTGGCGCTGGTCGTCCTGGCTGCGGGCTTCGGTGGTTTCCTGGCTGTGAAGTCCATCGTGCTGGGCCTGAGCCCAGTGGCCGTGGAACGCGAGAGGGCACGGCGCCAGGCCAAGGCCGACCGCGCCCGGGCCCGCAACGAGGCGAAGCGGCGGCGCTACTTGGCCAAGCACGGCCTCCCGGAGTCCGGCGACGCCCCGGCGTGGTCGGCGCCCGTCGGGGCATTCGGGGTTTTGCCCGACGAGGCCCGTGCGGCGGAAGGACGAGATGAGCGCGATAGGCCCGACGGGCGGGATGCGCGCGACGGCGACACCTGTGCGGCCGATCCGTTAGGGCAGAGCGCCATACAGTCGCCGGGAGTGTGCGCTCCCGGGGTTCCGGGCCGGGTCAATGACGCGGGCGCCCCCGCGCAAGGGGCCGGGGACCGGGCCGACAGTGCCGCGGAAGCGCCCGACGGCGCCGCCCTGGCGGGGACCGCGGCGGACGACACTGCGGTCCTGGAAACAGTGGGCGCCGCAGGGCCGGGGGACGCAGGGCTCAATGGCTTCTTCTCCCAGGCGGAAAGGCGGTAGTGGTATGAGGGCGAGCACTTCTTTGAAAGTCCTGTGCGCGGTCTGCGCGGCCGTCACCGTCGGCGCCTCGGCCATCGCCCTGGCGCCCCCCGCCGCGCAGGCGGCGCCGGTCGAGGTCTCCGGCGCCGTGCTCCAATGGGGGATGAACGCGGAGACCGGGTCCGCGGGCTTCGCCCCCGGCACCTGCAACTTCTTCGGCGCGGGCGCGGCGGGCGACTCGGGCGGCGGGCAGTGGCCGAACTCCCCGGCGCGCGACGAGGCGGGCGAGTACGTCGTCAGCGCCAAGACCGGGCAGGAGCTGTGGCGGGCGCAGCAGGGGTCCGTGTCCATCCTCAAACCCGACGCTAATGGCGCTTACGCCCCCATCACGTGGGCGGACAAGTGCACGACGCGCACGGGGCAGCGCACCGACACCAACGGAGCGGTCTCCGAGGCCGTCGTGAGGATCGAGGGCGGCACCGGCTCCCTGGACCCGGCCACCGGCTCGGCGACGATCAGCTGGAAGGGCTCGTGGACGGTGGCCTTCTACTCGGGCATGACCTACTGGAGCGCCAACGACCCGGTGCTCACCGTCGAGAACGGCGTCGGCACACTCACCGCCACGGCCTCCGGGTTCGGCGCCAGCATGAGCGATCCCGACGCCAAACCTACGCCACTCACCCCCCGGAAGGTGACACTGGCCACGATGAAGGATGTGACGGTCACCGACAAGGGGCTGACCGTCGTGCCCGAGTACCGGGGCGTCGAGGTGGCGAGCCCCGCGAACGCGGCCCCACAGGCGCGCACAGGAGCGGACTGGGGCTCGTGGCCGCAGGACTTCGTCGACTTCCAGGGCGAGACGGGCCAGCACTCCTACTGGTACTCCTCCGGCTCCTCGGCCGACGACCGAAAGCCCCCGTCACCCTTGGCTGTCGCCGTGCCCGGCAACGGCGGGGACGCACCGGCCCCGGACCCGGCTCCCCAGCCCACGCCGACGACTCCCACGCCGACCCCCACTGCCCCGGATCCCGCGCCCACGACTCCCGCGCCGGAGCCCACCACCCCGGGCCCCGCCCCGTCGGGCAAGGGGGGCGGGAGCCTCTCCGACGCGAACCTGCGCTGGTCGATGAGCGATGAGGCGAACTCGGGCGCCTACAACGGGGACTGCAACTTCCTGTCCGCCGGCGTCGCCGCCTCGACAGGCTCATCGCGCCCATGGGACTCCTCCTTCTACTCCGCTTCGAGTGGGAACGTGTCTATCGTCAAGGCCGACGGCGCGGGCGGCTGGACGGGCGCCACCTGGCAGAACCACTGCCTCGACGCGGCCGGCAACAAAGTGAGTTCGAACGACCTTCATGCGAATACGGGCTCCCAGGTGGTCGTCACGGGCGGTAAGGGCACCGTGGCTGCCGACGGCGCGACGCACATCGAGTGGAAGGGGTCGTGGACGGTCGCCTTCTACGGAGGGATGAACTACTGGTCCATCACCGACCCCGTCCTCGACGTGGACGCCTCGGGTTCGGGGACGCTCACGGCGACCGCCTCCGGCTACGGCGCAGACCGCAACGACACATCGGTGTGGTTGCCACTCCCCACGCAGAAAGTGACACTGGCCACCCTCACTGGTGTTGATGTGGGGGCCGCGGCCTCCGCCTCGGGGTTCACTCACACGCCCGACTACCTGGGCGTCTCCGTGCGCGTCGGCTCCTCCGTGACCAAGCAGGCCGCCCGGACCTCGGACAACGCCGAGTACTGGGGGTCCTTCCCGCAGGACTTCGTGACCTACCAGGAGAAGACGGGCCAGTCCTCCTACTGGTACACCTCGGGCGGCACGCGCGACGCGGCCAAGAAGGCTGCGCCCCTCACGGTCGCCTACACGGCGTCGTTCACGACCCCCTCCTCCACGAATGACGGGATCGCCGGGGCCCGCGGCAGGGGGACTACGTCGGCGCGGGGGAGCACGAGCAGGGCGTCCTCGGGCTCTGGGACGGCCGCTCAGAACAACTCGACGGCCGCCGGTCGGCGCTCCGCCAGTGCTGGACCGAGCGCCCCGCCCGTCCCCGTGGCCCTGGGCCCCGACGCCGGGTTCGCGGAGGCCGGGGGCTACACGGTGAACAGGGTGCCAGCGGCGCGCGGGTTAAGGGATAGTGCCGGGCGCATCGCCTTGGGTGCGGGAGTGATGACGGCGGGCAGCGGCCTGCCGCTGCTGCTGGGGTGGTTGATCCGTCGCCAGCTCGGCCTCGACCCGCGTGCTGCGGTGCTCCGGTAGGCGGTGCGCGGACCCGGGCTCCTCCGAGTGCGCGCTGTCCGACTACTTGGTGACAAGATGTCATGAACAGGGTAAGGTTTCCCTCAGCTACAATTCCCCCGCCTTGCGATCCCTGGGAGTGAACAGGTGAAACGAGCCATCGTCATCGCGTTGTCGTGGGCGGGAGCGCTCGCCCTCTCGCTCGGCTACCTCGCCATCGGATGGGGAGTCGACGACGCCCTGGGCGGGCGCGCGTGGGGCTCCTGGTGGATCGCCTTAGTGGGGGTCGCCGCCTCCGCGGGGGCCGCGTGGCTGGCCAGTGCGATCGGCGGGCGCGAAATGGCGCGCCTGGAGCCCAAGGCGCGCCACCGCCTCGTCGCCCACGTGTTCGCCCTGGGCCCCTCCGAGCGCACCCGCGAGCGCGCCGGGCGCATCGTCAACTCGGCGACCGACGGGGTCGAGCGGGTCGCCGCCTACAAGGGGACCTTCCTCGCCCCCATGATCGCCTCCCTGACGGTGCCGCTCATCATCGTCCTCTTCGTGGGCGCCACGATCGACCCGGTGAGCGCGGGCTTCCTCGCCATCGCGATCCCGCTGGTGCCCGCCTGCGTCCTGGGGTTCCGCAAGGCCTTCAAACCCGTGTCCGCCCGCTACCGGGGGGCCTCGCGCGCCCTGGCGGCCAAGGAGCTCGACGCGATCCAGGGCCTGGGCGCCCTGGTCCTCATGAACGCCGGGCGGCCCATGGGCGAGCGCCTCGCCGAGGCGGCTGAGGAAGTGCGCTCCAAAGTCATGAGCTACTTGGCGGGCAACCAGCTCATCCTGCTGGTCATCGACTCCGTGTTCTCGCTGGGCATGACCACCGGCGCGGTCGCGCTGGCCCTCATCCGCACCGGCTCTGGGGCCATGGGCCCCGGGAGCGCCCTGTCCCTGGTGCTGCTCTCCTCGATCATGCTCGACCCCCTCGACCGCATCGGCCAGTTCTTCTACATCGGCATGGGCGGCATGGCGGCCTCCCGCGAGATCAAGCGCTTCACCTCCCAGGAGCCCGTCGTGGTCGAGGCGGAGGGCGCCTCGGCCCCCGCGGTCCTGCCCGAGCCCGGAGCCGTGGAGCTCAGCGGCGTCGACTTCTCCTACGACGGCACCACCCCGGTGCTGCGCGGCGCGGACCTGCGCATCGAGCCCGGCGAGCACGTCGCCCTGGCCGGGCCGTCGGGCGCGGGCAAATCGACGGTGTCGGCGATCCTGCAGGGGTTCAGGCGCCCCGACGCGGGGACCGCCCGCATCGACGGCGTCGATCTGGCCGGAGCGCCCCTGGACTGGGTGCGCGCCCGCACGGGGGTCGTCGAGCAGACCACCTACCTGTTCTCGGCTTCTCTGCGCGAGAACCTGCTGGTCGCCAAGCCCGGCGCCACCGACGCCCAGCTGCTCTCCGCCCTGCGCGCCGCCCACCTGCAGGACCTGCTGGACCGCCTGCCCGACGGCCTCGGCACCATGGTCGGCGCGCGCGGCCTGGCGCTGTCGGGCGGCGAGGCCCAGCGCGTCGCCATCGCCCGCGCCATCCTCAAGGACGCCTCGATCCTCATCCTCGACGAGCCCACGGCCCACGTCGACCTCGCCAGCGAGAGGGAGATCCTCGCCGCGCTGCGCAGCGCGGCCGCGGACCGCACCGCCCTGGTGATCTCCCACCGCGACGCCACCATCGCAGGCGCCGACCGCCGCGTCGACCTCGTCGAAGGAGCCATCCGATGAGCCGCTTCCAGCTGTCCAAGCGCCTCCTGTCCATCACGAGGCGGGTCCTGGCGCCCCTGGCGCTGTCCATCGTGGCGCGCGTCGTCTTCCTGCTGCTCGGCGTCGGCCTCTTCGCCCTGGGCGGGTGGGCGGTGCTCGCGGTGCCGACGGGCCGGAGCGCGTGGGGGGCGGGCGCCGTGATCGCCGCCCTGGTCGTCATGAGCCTGCTCAAGGGGCTCGCCCGCTACGGCGAGCAGTTCGCCGGGCACTTCGTGGCCTTCCACTCCCTGGCGATGCTGCGCAACTACTTCTACGACCGGTTGGAGCCCCAGGCCCCGGCGGGATCGGACTCCCTGGACCCGGGGGACCTGCTCAACCGGGTGACGAAGGACATCGACCGCATCGAGGTGTTCTTCGCCCACACCCTGGCCCCCGTGTGCACCGCCGTCGTGGTGCCCGCCATCACCCTCGGGTGGATGGGGGCCGCCACGTCGTGGCGGCTCGCCCTCGTCGAACTCTGCTTCCTGCTGGTCTCCGGCCTGGTGGTGCCGGCCCTGGGCGCCGGGGAGTCGCGGGCAGCCGCGCGGGAGTTGCGGGTGGCGCGCGGCAGACTGGCCGCCCACGTCACCGACTCCGTCCAGGGCGTGCGCGAGGTCCTCGCCTTCGGCGCCCAGGGGCGGCGCATGGAGCAGATGGGCGCCCACGAGGCGGCCATCGCCTCCTCGACGGCCGTCTCCACGGGGTGGATCGCGCGCCGCCGGGGCCTCAACCAGGCGGTCCTGGGCCTGTCGGTCCTCGCGGTCGCCCTCGTGGGCCTGTCGATGGTGCCCTCGGGGGCCCTCGCCCCCGACCAGGTCGGCCTCGCAGTGGGGATCGCGCTGGGCTCCTTCGGCCCCGTCCTGGCCGTCGAGGACTTCGCCGCCGACCTCGACCAGGCCTTCGCCTCGGCCGAGCGGGTCTTCGCCGTCACCGACCGGGCGCCCCTGGTGGCCGACCCCGCCGAGCCCGTCGGCTTCGACGCCGCGGGCGACATCGCCTTCACGGGGGTGTCCTTCACCTACCCGCAGCTCCGCTTGGACGCCGACGGGGCCCCCGGCGCGCGCCCCGAGGTCCTCCACGACGTCACGATCCGCATCCCGGCGGGCAGGACCACCGCCATCGTCGGGGCGTCGGGGTCGGGCAAGTCCACTCTGGCGGCGCTGCTCACCCGCACGTGGGACCCCGATTCGGGCTCGGTGTCCATCGGCGGGGTGGACATCCGCTCCGTGGGCCTGCGCCCCCTGCGCGAGGCGGTCGCCTCGGCCCCCCAGCGCCCCTACATCTTCAACGACACCGTGCGCGCCAACCTGCTGCTCGCCAACCCCGGGGCTTCGCCCGCCCAGCTGGACGAGGCGCTGGAGCGCGTGGACCTGGCGTCGTGGGCCGCCTCGGAGCCCGACGGACTGGACACGAACGTGGGGGACATGGGGGAGCGCCTGTCCGGCGGGCAGCGCCAGCGCCTCGCCCTGGCGCGCGCCCTGCTGCGCGACGCCAGCGTCTACGTCCTCGACGAGGCGACCAGCCAGGTGGATCCCGGAACGGAGGCGTCCGTGCTGGCGGGCATCCGCGAGGCGACGCGGGGGCGCACCGTCGTCGTCATCGCGCACCGCGTCTCCACCGTCGCCGACGCCGACCAGATCGTCGTCATGGACTCGGGGCGCGTCGTCGAGACGGGCGCCTACGGCGAGCTCATGGCCCGCGGCGGCGCCCTGGCCGCCCTGGTCGCCCGGGAGGCGACCGTCGCCTGAGGCGGCGCGATAGGATCGAAGACATGGAACGACTCACCGGCTGGACGAAGGCCGACGCATGGGGATCGGCGGACGCGATCCCCCGATTCCTCGGAACCAGCCCCTCCGCCGGCCCCGTGTCCGAACTGTGGTTCGGCGCGCACCCCGACGGCCCGACGCTCCTGGACGACGGGCGCACCCTGGCCCAGCTCATCGAGGCGGACCCGAAGGCGGCCCTGGGCAGCGGCCTGCTCTACGCCTTCGGGCCGACGCTGCCCTTCCTGGCGAAGATCATCGCCCCCGCCCAGACCCTGTCCCTGCAGGTCCACCCCACCAAGGAGATCGCCCGGGAGGGCTACCTGCGAGAGGACGTTCTCGGCATCGCCCGCACCGACCCCTCCCGCGTGTACCGGGACATGAACCACAAGCCGGAGATGCTGCTGGCCCTCACCGGCTTCCAGGCCCTGGTGGGTTTCCGCGTGCCCCGCAAGGCCCGCGAGCTGCTGGTCGGCCTCGACGGGGAGCTGGCGGAGATGCTCCGCCACCGCCTCAAGTTCTCCACCCTGCGCGGGGGGCTGCGCTCCCTGGCGACGTGGCTCTTCGACGAGGACTCGCCGGCCACGGCCCCCCGCATCGACGAGTTCGTGCGCGCCTGCTGCTCGCGCCTGGCCGCCGGGGGGTCCCCGTCGCGCAGGACCGACTCGATGGTCTGCGAACTGGGGGAGCGCCACCCCGGGGACCCGGGCATCATCGTTGCCTTCCTCATGAACCCGGTGGACCTGCGCCCCGGGGAGGCGGTCTACATCCCGCCGCGCCAGATCCACGCCTACCAGTCGGGGCTGGGCATCGAGGTCATGGCCTCCTCCGACAACGTCGTGCGGGCCGGCCTGACCCGCAAGTACATCGACAGCGCCCAACTGGTGGAGATCACCGAGTTCTCGGCGCTCCCGGCGATGCGGGTGGCCCCCGAGCACCCCTCGGCCACGACGGACCGCTACCTGGCGCCCGCCCAGGAGTTCGAGTTGTCCCTCGTCCATTTGCGCGCGGGGGAGCACGCCGCGCGCGACCGCGGGGTCCTGGTCCCCGGGGAGGGGCCGCGCGTCCTAATCGGCACAGGTGGGCGGGTCACCGTCCGCCTCGACGAGGCGAGGGGCGGCCAGTCCCTGGAACTGGCGCGCGGCCAGGCCGCCTTCGTCAGCGCCGCCGAGCGGGACCTGTGGGCGTGGGGCGAGGGCTCCTTCGCCCAAGTGGGGGCGCCGTAGCGGCGTCGCGGCGTCGCGCGGAGCGGCCGCGCTCCCCACAGGGCTCACCGCGTTCTCAGCCGGGGCCGCTGCGGACTGCTCGGCGTTTCCAGCGGGCCGCTCAGTGTTTCTTGCGGGTGGCCGTGCCCTGCGCGTTCAGCGCCCCTGGCCCCTTCCCGGTGCCGCACACAAGGGAGGGAATTAGGAAACACGGCGCCGCACACAAGGGCGGGATCAAGCCCTTGTGTGCGGCGCGTGTTGCGTAAATCGGGGTCCTTGTGTGCGTTCCCCGGGCGCTGGGAGTGCGGCCCAGGGGGAGGTGCCTCGAACGCGGCCTCGAAGGCGGGCGGGACCCTAAGGCGCTCCCCCAGAGAGCCAGCGCGAGTTGTCGGCATCGTGAGGGGGTTGCCGGCATGGACGCGCGTTGTCGGCACCGCGAGGGGGTCGTTGACATCGCGAGGGGGTTGTTGACACCGCGAGGGGGATATAACGCGCGCTGGTGTCAACAACGCGCGTCGGTGCGGACAACGCGCGCTCACGCCAACAACGCGCGCTCACGCCAACAACGCGCGTCGGTAGTCCGCACCCGTGCCAGTTGCGCGTGCCCGCGCCAGTACCTCGTCCGTGCTGGTGGCCCGCAGTGTTATTTAGTGGGAAACTGTTGGAGTGCTGGGCTTTCGGGTACCCTTTGCCTGTTCGACCGTCTGCCATCCGGAGTCCGTTATGAGCCGTTCATTCCTCGCCCGAGCGATGTCCCTCACAGCCGTTGCCGCCCTTTCCCTGGGCTTGGCCGCATGCGGGGGCGGTGGGGGCGCCAGTGTCGAGGACCTCGACTCCGCGCGCACCGAGGCCACTTCGACGATCAACTCGCTGCCCTCGCTCACCGAGTCCGACAAGGAGGAGTTCAGCATGCAGCTGAGCTCGGCCGCGGACAAGGAGTCGATCGACCGCATCGTCGCCGACGCGCGGTCGCGCAGTGAGGAGAAGGCCAAGGAGTAGCCCGGAGACTTGGGAGGGCGCAGTCGGCGCCCAACGGGAACTGAGGCGCCGCCTCCCGGCGCCCGCGACGGGCCGCGCAGGCCCTCAGCCCTGTTCCCCGGCGCCCGGGAGGGCCGCGTGCGCGCGGGCCCCGCACGGACGCCATGATGCGCGGAACGGGGCAGTGGCCCGGTCGCCGCGGGGGCTCCCTCTTCCGAGTCGGCCCCGGCCAATCAGCCAAGCGCCGCAGCGGGCCCGCCCCCGCTGGGCCGGACCGGGGCCCGCGCCACCCACTGCGCCAGCGCCTCGCAGGTCGATGCGAGTTCCGCCTCGTGGGCGCGGTAGCCCGCGATGATGCGCTCCGTGTCGGTCTCCTCGTTGGACTCCTGCCACCGCCGCGCGATGGGCTCGGTGATCTCGGGGTGGAACTGCACGGCCAGCACACTGCCCGCGAGGAACGCCTGCGGGTACTTCTCCGAGACGGCGAGCACCTGGGAGCCCCGCGGCGCCTCGCCGATGGCGTCGCCGTGGTCCTCGAAGACGACGCGCGCCCGCGTGAGGCACTGGATCAACGGGTCGTCGTGCGAGAGTGCGTCCCCGGTCCAGCTGATGGGCGTCACCCCGCACTCGGGGCCCAGCGGCGCTCCGACGTCGACGCGGCCGCCCAGCGCCACTGCCGCCAACTGCGCGCCCAGGCAGACGCCGAGCACCCGGACTCCCGCTCCAGCGCACGCGGCGATGAGGGCGCGCAGGTCCGGCAGCCACGGCCACTTCCCGTCCGCGTGGGCGTCGGCAGTCCCCCCGAGGACCACCAGGGAGTCGAATGGCGCGCCCTCGGCGCGGACCCGCTCGACCAGAGGGGCGATCGCCCCCGGATCCTCCCAGGCCCGCAGGACGCGCGGGGAGTCGAGGAAACGGGAAAGCAGGCCGAGTGGGGCGACGGGGTCGTTCTGGATCACCAGGGCGGTCATGGGGTGAGTGTACAGCCCTCTGGCGCCGCGGGCCCTTCCCGTCACCTCCGGAGCCCGCGGGGCCCTTCCCCTCACCTCCGGCGCTTGAAGTAGGCGAACAGGCGTTTCTCGCGCACGAGGCAGGTGGCGGCCACCGTTCCCAGCAGGGCGGCCAGGAGCCCCGCGCCCGCTTCCAGGGAGACGATGGCCCAGACTCCGGGCGCCTCGGGGGACTGCGCGCCCGCGATGACGATGGCGGCGGCGGGCAGGGCCATGACAGTGCCCGACGCGGTCCACGCCAGCGCCTCGCAGGTCTGGATGAGGAGCGCGTCGGCGCGCGAGAGCCCCGCGTGCAGGGCGGAGGCGATCTCCAAACGGCGCGCCCACACGCCCCCGGCTCCCAGCAGCGCCCCCAGGACGGCGGAGACCAGCGGCGCCCACCGGGTGAGTCTGCCGCGCAGGAGCGCGTCGCCGTCGAAGGAGGCGCCGAGCGATGCGTTGAACGCGCCCTCCTTGACTTCCGGCTCGCCGTCGGGGATGACGGCGGTCCGCGCCAGCGGGGGGATCGCCGTGCTCATCGGCCAGGACTCCACCCAGCACTCGTCGAAGACCCCTTGGGCGGGCACGGGCGAGATGACCGCGTAGGCGAACCCCGGCCGCCGCCCGTCGCCCTCGTCCCACGGGTACACGCCCGCCACTTCGGCGTCCCCGGCCGCGAGTGCCAGCGCCGACCCGGGGCGCAGCCCCAGGGCCGCGGCGACCTGCTCGGAGGCGAGGACGCCCGTGGTGGGGGCGCCCGGGGCGCGCACGATTGCCCCGATGCCCGGCGTCGCCTCGTAAAGGGGGATCGACGAGGCGGGGAGCGCGGCGGCGCGGACACCTGTTTCCGCCGTGCGCACAGCGGCCGCTCGGACCCCGGGAATGCGCCCGAGGGCATGGCACGCCGCCCCGTCGATGGCGCCCTTCGCCTCGAAGACCCGCACGGACGCCAACGAGGCGCGGAACCGCGCGGCCTGGGCCCCTATGCCCACCACCTGGGCGCAGTCCACCAGCGCCGGGCCGCACACCAGCAGGGCGAACAGCGCACTCAGGACGCCCGCTCTGGCGGTGCCGGTCGCGATGTCCCGCCACACTTCGCGCACGAGGGCGCCCCACGTCATCGAGCCCGCTTCCGGCGCGCCCTCCCCGTCCCCGGCGTTCCGCGCTTCCCGCCGCCTCATCGCCCACCGCCCCTGTAGCGCTCGTCGCCCAGGTCGATGACCTGGTCGCACTGGTCGCGCACCGCGGGGTCGTGGGTGGCGATGACGACGGCGGTGCCCTGCGCGTGCAGCGCCGTCAGGGCGTCGGCGACGCGGTGGGCGGTGGTCTGGTCGAGCTGCGCCGTGGGCTCGTCGACCAGCAGGACGTCGGGGGAGCCCGCCAGGGCGCGCGCCATGAGGAGGCGCTGGGCCTCTCCGCCGGACAGGGTGGAGAAGGGGCGGTCGGCGGCTCCGGCCAGGCCGAACTCCTCCAGCAGGCGCCTCGCCCGCTCGTCGGCGGCGCGGGTGGGGACCCCGCGCGCCAGCAGGGGAAGCGCCACGTGGTCGAGGGCGGTGCGGTGGGGCGCTCCGTGGGGGTTCTGGAAGACCCACGCGATCCGCGGGGGGCGGTCCGGGCGGGTCGGCGCGCTGGTGCGCGCGGCGCCCTCGGCGGGCGGCATCCACCCGGCGCAGATCGCCAGCAGGGTGGACTTGCCCGAGCCGGAGGGGCCGACCACGGCGGCCACCGATCCTGCTTCGACGCGCGCGTCCACGGAGCGGAAGAGCCACGGCCCGGAGCCGAAGCGGTGGCCCACGCCGACGAGTTCTACGGGCACGCGCGCCCCTCGGTGCCGAGGTCCACCGAGTCCAGGGCGGTGTCGGAGGACACGTAGGTCTGCCCCAGTTGCGAGCCGACCACCGTGACCTCGACGGCCTCGCCGCCCTGCCACACGCAGGAGCGGCCGGCGGTGCCGCCCACAGCCGCGGGCGGCACGACCGACACGGTCAGGGGCTCCGCGAGGCGCCACTTCACGGACAGCTGCGCGCCATCGCCGGCGCTGGCGCCCTTGGCGGCGACGTGCCCAGCGTACTCGGGGGAGTCCATGATCGCCGAGACGGTGCCGGGATCTGTGATGACGCCGTCACCGGGAACGGGGAGGGCCTGTGAGCCCAGCAGTATCACGCGCGCCCCGGGCTGGGCGTCCTGGGGGATGGTGAGGCGCGGCGGCGCCCCGGCGTCGGCCAGCTCCACGAGGCTGGTCTGGGGGTCCACCGCGTCCCCCAGGTGGGCGGGCACGCCGGTGGGGGTGACCTGCGGGGCGGGGATCCACAGGAAGCTGTCGGGCGCGAAGGAGGCGGGCACGCCCCCGGCGCCGTCGTCGACGCCGAGGACCAGGGACAGGGCGCGCCGGGTCCTCCAGTCCACGGCGTCCGAGGCGGGGGCGGCGTACCCCAGGCGCGCGAGCTCGGCGTTCAGCGCGGCGATGTCGTCGCCGCGCGCCCCGTCCTCGACGGGGCGGTACAGGGGGGTGGACGTGGCCAGGGCCGCGATGGGCCGTCCGTCGATGGCGCAGACGACCTGGCCGGACTCCACGGGCGTCCCGGCGCTGATGCCCAGCGAGGTGAGGCGGCCCTGGGCGGGGGAGCGCAGGGCGCGCTCCCCTGTGGCGCTGATGGTGAGGGTGACGGAGCGCTCGTCGGCGAACTCGCGCTGGGAGACGGGCGCCGAGGTGGGGGCTTGGCCGGGCTGCAGGGCCTCGGGGGTGGGGGGTCTCGCCACGAGGACGCCCACCGTGGTGCCCAGGGCGAATGCGAGGGCGGCCGTGAATGCGCCCATTCCCAGCATGCGGAGGGTGCGGCGCTGGGGTTTCCTCATCTGTCCTCCTGGCGGTGGGTGGGGTGGTGCGCGTGGTGGGCTGCGGTGCTGCCCGAGGCGGTCCCCGCTCCGGGCCCGTTACGGCGGAGAGTCCCCGGCGCGGGTGAATCGCAGGAGCGTGGGTTCGACGTCGGAAGGGAGCCCCCGGCGCAGGCGGTCGCGGGGCCGGGGGCTGTGGGGCTGCGACCGGGGGCGGCAGGGGACTACTGGTTCGGATCTTCTGAGCACTCCCTCATCGCTAGGACAAATGCGTCTTCGGTGCTCGTGTATTCGATCACTTCCTCGATGGGCCTGTTCGACTCTGCGGCGTTCTGCCCGGCGCGCTCCCAGTCGTCGCCAGAGAAGGAGGGGTCCACCACTCCCTTCCTCACCAGGCAGGGGGCGACCAGGTCCGCCCACCTCGCGTTCGTGGGGTTGACCTTCATGGAATGGTAAGCCATCTGGACGAAGGGCTCGCCGCTGATGCCCGCGCACTCGCGGGTCTCCGCCTCGTACTCATTCGGTTCAGTCGATCTGGAGGGGATGGCGAGGGTTCCATTCTCGTAGCGCGCCCCCACGACCCCGTGGTCCTCCAGGCACCGGATATTGGCGTCCTCGACGGCGCGCATCTCCTCCTCGGTGATGGTGTTGTCCTCCAGGATCTTCAATACGAAGTCGTTGCCCTGGTACTCCGCGCGGGCCTGCTCGAACTCCGCGTCCCATCCCGGGCCCGACTGCACGGAGGTGCGGGCCTGGCCGCCGCAGGCGCACAGGGCGCACACCAGGGCGAGAAGCGCGAGCGCGCCGGACGCCCTCCGCGCCGCTCCCGCGCCCCGGCCAATGGGCGGCCCACTGCTGCGCCCGCCCGGTGCCAGTGATCCAGTGGTGACGATGGCCCTCATGGCGTCTCCTTCGAGGCTCATGTGATCGCAGCGACGACGACCAGCCTCCTCCGAGGTTATCCGATATCCCCTCGAATGACAACGGGTGAAGGGAAGGCTCCGGCGCGGCAGCGCCCCGGACGTTCGCAACCCCCTCCACCGGTCCGCCCGGCGGACGTGCGATCCCCGTCCGCGGGGCGCGGCCACCGGTGAAGGGGGCTGCGAAACACTTCAATTCTCACGGCGCGAACTGTGCGCCGCTTCAGCGTCCCCTGGGAAAACCCTGGGAGTTCGCGATGGTTGCTGTGAACCTGCGGGGCCTCTGCGCGGCTGCCCTCACCGGGAGGCCAGGCGCGCCCCCTCGGCCAGGGACTCCAGCTTCGCCCACGCGATCGACGGGTAGACGCGCCCGCCCAGGCCGCAGTCCGTGGAGGCCACCACCCGGGAGTCCCCGACGATGTCGGCGAACTGGCGGATGCGCTGGGCGACCAGCTCCGGGTGCTCCACGACGTTCGTCGAGTGGGAGACGACCCCGGGGACCAGGTACTTGCCGTCGGGCAGGGGCGTGTCGCGCCAGATCGTCCACTCGTGGGCGTGGCGGGCGTTGGCCGCCTCGAAGCTGAGGCCGTTGGCGTCGACGGCCAGCGCCAGGTCCACGATGTCCTTGAAGGGGATGTCCGTGGTGTGGGGGCCGTGCCACGAGCCCCAGCACACGTGGAAGCGCACCAGGGACGGGTCGATGCCCCGCAGCGCGTGGTTGAGGGCGTCGATGCGCACGCGGCAGAACGCCCGGTAGTCGGCGACGCTGGGCTCGGGGTTCATCTGGTCCCAGCCCTCGGCGATGTCGGGGGCGTCGATCTGCACGGTCAGGCCCGCGTCCGTGATCCGCTTGTACTCCTCGCGCAGCACGTCGGCGCACGCCCACACGACCGCCTCGTCGTCCTCGTAGAAGGCGTTGGCCACGCGCGCGGCAGACCCCGGGGAGATCGCGGCGACGAACCCGTCCGACAGGGGCTTGCCCGCCGCTTCGAGGGCGTGGGAGACGCCCGCGATGTCGCGTTCGACGGCCTGCTCCCCGATGTAGGTGAGTGCTCCGGTGATCGTCGGGAACGCCACGGGGTTGCGGTTGGCGATGTGGATCCCCGAGTCCGGGTCGGCGTAGGCGTCGGCGAAGCGCACCCAGTCGCGGCGCTCGGCGAAGGACGAGAAGGACAGGCGGCCGTCGCGCCCGGCGGGCGGCCTCACGTCGAAGCGCGACACGTCCTCGAAGGACAGGCCCCCGAAGCGCGAGAACGAGTACGTCCACCACGCGCCGTAGTCCACGGTGTCGAGCATGGCGTGCCCGTACTCGCCGTCGTTGACGACGTCGATGCCGATGCCCGCCTGGCGGGCCACGACGGCGTCGACCTCCTCCTGCAGCAGGGCAGAGAAGTCGGCGTCGGCCAGTGCCCCCGCGCGGTGCTCCCGGTTGGCGTCGAGGAGGCGCTGGCTTCGGGGCAGTGAGCCAACGTGCGTGGTGCGGATCGTCATTCCACAGTCCTTTCGTCGAGTGCCCCCAACCCTAGGCGGCACGGGGGAGGCGGTGGCGGCCCGGTCCGCGCACTGAGCCAATGTGATCGCCCGGGGCGCTCCCGGTCGGCGCCGCGAGGCGGGCGCTGCTGTGCGGTGGGCCCGGGTCGCCTGCCCCTGCCTGGCGCCCTGCCTGTGCAGATCAAGTTAGGCCGCCTCCGCGCTTCCGGTCCTCCTCTGCGTCCC
>ERZ773035.1209-NODE-1209-length-19160-cov-2.555143_pt1 | contig 19160 bp, 18 predicted proteins | sample MGYA00511487_ERZ773035 | MGnify/ENA primary metagenome ERZ773035 (study PRJEB29015, sample SAMEA2737985) | human oral metagenome | biome: human oral; feature: human-associated habitat; material: dental | place: China | collected 2024 ...
TAATCTGTTACAATGATTTACGAACCACATCTAAAGACTGGAATAGTTGTTAATTCATTCGTTTATTACAGCGAAATTACGTATTTTTGCAGTCAAATCAATATAAGACTATGGCAAGTCAACTGACAAAGACACAGCAGGAATTTCAAGATGTACTCGCAGAGTGCAGAAGTCTCTTTGAAAAGAAGCTCCATGACTATGGTGCTTCATGGCGTATTCTGCGCCCTTCTTCCCTTACTGATCAACTCTTTATTAAGGCGAAACGTATCCGTTCTTTGGAGATTACGGGTGAAAGTTTGGTGGGTGAAGGCATCCGCCCAGAGTTTATCGCATTGATAAATTATAGTATCGTAGGACTTATCCAGCTGGAAAAAGGCTTTGTCGACAGCGTTGACATGACACCTGATGAGGCATTAGCACTATACGATAGCTACGCAAAGGAGTCATACGAGTTGATGATAAAGAAGAATCACGACTATGGCGAGGCTTGGCGCGACATGCGTGTCAGCAGCTATACTGACCTTATCTTAACAAAGATTGAACGCATTAAGGAGATTGAAGACCTTGGCGGTGCAACGCTTGTCAGCGAGGGTATCGATGCCAATTATATGGATATAATGAACTACGCTGTTTTTGGAGCAATCAAACTACATGAATAAAATAAAGTCCATACTGGTAAACTTCAGCCGTGCCCTACTTGCTTTGACATTCATTTTTTCGGGCTTTGTCAAAGCGATTGACCCTTTAGGTTCGCAATATAAGATTGCGGAATACTTAGAGGCGGTACAGTTGTCGGCTTATATTCCAGACTGGGCGCAATTGATTTTATCTGTCGGACTATCAGCAATAGAGTTCACCTTGGGTGTGATGCTCTTGCTTGCCATTCGTCGACGACTCGCCAGCAAGCTATCTCTTATCATGATGGTAGTGATGACGCTTGTAACCCTTTGGCTTACTGTAAGCAATCCAATACAAGATTGTGGATGCTTCGGTGATGCCATCCATTTAACAAATACGCAGACTTTCATCAAGAACCTAATCCTCTTAACAGCAGCCATCATCCTTGCATGCTGGCCACTTTATCAAATACGCTTTGTATCAAAAACAAATCAGTGGATAGCCTTTTATTTCACGATTGTCTTCATTGTTACAGCCTCCACACTGAGTCTTTATCATCTGCCTATCTTTGATTTCCGTCCTTACTACATCGGACAGAATATCAAAAAGGGAATGGAAATACCCAAAGGGGCTAAGCTAACGACTTATAAGACGACCTTCATTTGTGAGAAGAATGGCGTAACAAAAGAATTCACAGAGAATGATTACCCTTACAATGATTCTACATGGGTATTCAAAGATACACACCAAGAGATACTTGAAAAGGGTTACGAACCGCCTATTCACGACTTTTCAATTACAGACGAAAAGACGGGAGAGGACCTTACCGATAGTATACTAACCAAGGATGGATATACTTTCCTACTCATTGCCCCAGTATTGGAGCGTGCAGACGACAGCAACTTTGGTGAGATTGATGCAATCTATGAATATGCTAAGGAGAATGGTTATGGTTTCTATGGATTAACAGCAAGCACTGACAAGGCTGTAAAACACTGGCGAGATATTACTGGAGCCGAATATCCATTCTATACAATGGATGGCACAACCCTAAAGACCATTATTCGAAGTAACCCAGGTTTGGTGCTGCTTTATAAAGGTACTATCATTAATAAGTGGAGCCATAACGACCTGCCGAAACAAGCAGAACTGAACGCCCCATTGTCACTTATTGAAGCAGGACGTGAACCAGAGAATAAGACATGGACAAAAATTGTATTGATTCTTATTTGCTATATCTTCCCACTGGCACTCCTTATCGTAGCCGATCGCATTTGGTCATGGACACGATGGGTAAGAAAGCGCGAAGAATGGTTGAAACAAAAAGAGGAGTGGGTAATACAAAAAGAACAATCAAATAAATTATATCAACTTTTAAAACGTAAAAGACAAATGAGAAAGAAAATTGTAGCAGGTAACTGGAAGATGAACGAGACCCTGCAGGAAGGTGTTGCTTTGGCAAAGGAAATTAACGACTCATTGAAAGCAGAGAAGCCAAACTGTGATGTTGTTATCTGTACTCCATTCATTCACCTTGCAAGTGTTGCACAGGTATTGGATGCTGAGGGTGTTGCTCTCGGTGCTGAAAACTGCGCTGACAAGGAGAAGGGTGCTTACACAGGTGAGGTTTCTGCCGCTATGGTAAAGAGCACTGGTGCACAGTATGTTATCCTCGGTCACTCTGAGCGTCGCCAGTACTACGGTGAGACTGCAGAGATTTTGAAGGAGAAGGTACAGTTGGCATTGGCTAACGGCTTGAAGGTTATCTTCTGTTGTGGTGAGACACTCGAGGAGCGTGAGGCTAATAAGCAGAACGAAGTAGTAAAGGCTGAGCTCGAGGGTTCTGTATTCCACCTTTCTGCTGAGGAGTGGAAGAACATCGTCTTGGCTTATGAGCCAATTTGGGCTATCGGTACTGGTAAGACAGCTACATCTGATCAGGCTCAGGAGATGTTGGCTTACATCCGCTCTATCGTTGCTGAGAAGTATGGTAAAGAGGCTGCAGAGGACACAACAATCCTCTATGGTGGTAGCTGTAACGCAAGCAATGCTGCAGAGTTGTTCAGCAAGTCAGACATCGACGGTGGCTTGATTGGTGGTGCTTCATTGAAGGCTGCTGACTTCAAGGCTATCATTGATGCTTGGAAGAAGTAATTCAAAGAAAATTTAAGAGGCTGTATCAAACTGTCACATGGTCAACAACCATTGTCCTGTTTGATACAACCTCTATTTCAATTTTTATACATTAAAGAATGAAAAGGCTCCTTACAATCATAGTTTTTATGCTGACTGCTGTTGTGGCTGTTAATGCCCAAGGGTCAGTAACGGTATCACAAAGTTCCGAGATTGACGCATTGGTAAATGGCAAGAAAGCACAAAAGAAGAATAATAAAAACCAAAAGAAAGTAGAGAGTCAAAACGAGACTGCACGTCCAACAATCAAAACGCCAGACACAAAACAGCTCGTTGTACCAAAGATTGAAGACCATAAACCAGAAATTGCACGCCCCGACAACAGTACTTTACAACCTATCAGAACAAAGGTTGTCAAGCGTTTAGTCAGAAGACCGCACATCCCTTCATGGGATGAGACAGAAGATACGCGGATTGTGACCAAACGTGTAAAGAAAGGTGTAAAGAAGGTTAGAGGCTTCCGTGTACAGGTTTACAGCGGTGGTAACACTCGTATTGCACACCAACAAGCAGACAAGGCTGGTCAGAAAGCGAAAGAACTCTTCCCTGATCAACCTGTTTATGTACACTTCTATCCACCACGTTGGATGTGTCTTGTTGGCAACTTTACCGACTACAATGCTGCAAAGAAGATAATGCGTACACTTCGAAAAGAAGGCTATCCGCATGCTAATGTCATCCGAATGATGGTGAGCATTAAGACAACACAACCTGTAGATTTCTAAGGATTATTCCACCTTATTATCATAAAGAGAACCCTAACAAATACAATTAATCAGAAATCAAAATAATATGACGCCAGAAATACCATTCCGTGAAGGATTAGACGAACTTGCATCACACTACAAACAGGTGCTTACTCTCTTAGGAGAAGACCCCGAGAGAGAAGGTTTGGAGAAGACTCCAATGCGTGTTGCAAAAGCAATGCAGGTACTTACACGTGGCTATACACAAGACCCTCATAAGGTATTGACAGATGCTTTGTTTGAAGAGAAGTACAACCAGATGGTGATTGTGAAAGATATTGACTTCTTCTCTATGTGCGAACACCATATGCTTCCTTTCTATGGTAAGGCGCATGTGGCATATATTCCAAATGGATATATCACTGGATTGAGCAAGATTGCACGTGTTGTGGATATCTTCTCACACCGCCTGCAAGTACAAGAACGCTTGACAGAGCAGATAATGCAGTGCATCAATGACACACTGAAGCCACAAGGAGTAATGGTTGTCATCGAAGCAAAGCACATGTGTATGCAGATGCGTGGCGTAGAAAAGCAGAATTCTATCACCACAACAAGTGCTTACAGCGGTGTTTTTGAATCAAGTAAGACCCGCAATGAGTTCATGGACTTGCTGCGTGGAGAGACCAAGAGAATATAATTAAAACACTATTATAAACTTTTAAAACTCAAAAAATGAAAAGAACAAAGAAAACAGCAGCACTGGCTATCTGTGCACTTGTAATAGCATTGTTTACTACAAGTTGCTCAAAAGACAACGACATTCCAGATGCGGAGAAAAATGCTATACAGGCGCTCAACAACATTGTTGGAAACTATAAAGGTAACTTGGCTGCTACTTATGGGACAACAACAACAATCTGGCCGGGAATCAATTGGACTGTAGATAAGAACTCTACCATTACAGTCAATAACTTCCCATACCAATTGTTGGCAAATGGAGTATCAAAGAACACTGCATCTTCGCTATATACTACCCTCGTTAAAGAGAAGCAAAGACCGCTGAAATTGTATATTACGACGGTACAACCACAAGACAATAAGGTGTTTTTCAACTTGTCATCTAACTTCAAGTTTAATATTACAACAGCCAACGAAACTTATGAATTAATAGGTGCCGTTTCCTTTAACAATAAGCAATTCAGCAGTAGTTATACAATGAACAACTCTAAAATGCAACTGCAATTCACTATATACAAACTGGTGAAAATAAACAAGGCACACGCAACTGCAATTATACAAGAGGATTTTGATACACCTGTTAGCTTCTATCTGGAAGGATATAAGATGTAAATGAAAATTTATTTCATGGGATATAAGACGAGTAGTCTACCTTTACTATAAGATAAAAACATTAAAACAAAAGTATATGAAAAAGATTATGACACTTGCAGCTATGGCACTATGCACCCTCACTTTATGCCTCACAAGCTGCTCAAAAGACGACAACAATGAAAATATAGGGGGTAAGGAAAAAGAACTAACAAAAGAACAATTCCTTGAAGCACAGACAAAGGTTTTAAACAGTATTCCCGGTAATTACAAAGGTTTTATCAGTGCTGATGCAAAAAATCAGGGACTTAGTGGTAATATTAAATGGACTGTCAATAGGAATGGCATAGTAGTTTGCAAGAACTTTCCTTATGAAGCTCTTGCGTTTGGAATATCTACTGATGACAACAGCAGCGAAGCCGCTCACCTTTGTTCAGCATTAAAAAAAGCTCCGTTAGCCAACCTTCCGTTCCGCCTTATAGGCAATCCTGACTCTAAAGATCCTGCAGATTTATATGCAACCCCACGTATTACTACAAAAATTAAAATTTCTCAGGGTACTTATGAGGTTGTCGGTATACTACTAAATTATACACTTAATGCACACTATGATATAAAGACATCCAGCCTTAAGATGAAATTTGTAATCAATAGATTATATAGACTTATAGAACATCAGGATGGACGCATTGAATATAAACAAGAAAAGAAATTCAGCATACCTGTTGAGTTTGAACTAAGAACAATAGAAAAGAAAGAAATACAATGAAGTTTATTTCATGGAATGTAAACGGGCTTCGCGCCTGTGTAGGAAAAGAGTTTGAGCAACAATTCAAGGACTTGGATGCTGATTTCTTCTGCCTACAAGAGACAAAGATGCAAGCAGGACAGCTCGATCTCAGTTTTCCTGGTTATGAATCTTATTGGAATTACGCTGACAAGAAGGGCTATTCTGGTACGGCAATATACACAAAGCATAAGCCATTGAGCGTGACTTATGGTATTGATATTGATGAGCACGACCATGAGGGACGTGTGATTACACTCGAGATGGAAGACTTCTACCTCGTAACTGTTTATACACCGAACTCACAGGATGGGCTTCGTCGATTGGAGTATCGTATGAAGTGGGAAGATGACTTCCAAGCCTATCTTCACAAACTCGATGAGAAAAAGCCTGTTATCGTATGTGGTGACATGAATGTTGCCCATCAGGAGATAGACCTTAAGAACCCAAAGACAAACCGCAAGAATGCTGGTTTCACTGATGAAGAGCGTGAGAAGATGACCCAATTACTAAGCAATGGCTTCATCGATACCTTCCGTACTCTTTATCCAGAGCAGGTTACTTACTCTTGGTGGTCGTATCGTTTCCGTGCCAGAGAGAAGAATACGGGGTGGCGTATCGACTATTTCCTCATCTCAGAACGTCTCAAAGACCGCCTCGAAGATGCTAAGATTCATACAGAGATTATGGGAAGCGACCACTGTCCTGTGGAAATTATCTTGAAATAAGACAATCATATGCACGCCCAGATAAAGACACTACTCTTGATGGCTGCTGTCATGGCAGCCATTATTGTCTATGCTGTTATCCCAACTGAGATAACAATGGGCAGCTATACTATCCGCAAGATAACACTTGTCAACCTAAGCCGACCGCTTATTGAGAAAACAAAACAAACAAAGCATACCGCTAAAAAGGTACATCGAAACCAGACAATTCTTTTCATTGGAGACTCAATGGTGGAAGGACTTTCACGTAGGTTGGGGGATTATGCAGGCGAAAACGGACACAAACTATATACCGTTATCTGGTATAGTTCTTCTACTGAGCGTTGGGGATCCACCCAAACCTTAGAACACTTCATTGCTGAATATAAGCCAACATACATACTCATCTGCCTTGGCAGTAATGAGCTCTTTATCAACGACCTTGCCAATCGTACGCAATATGTACAACAATTAGTAAAGAAAATAGGTAATATTCCTTTCGTATGGATAAGTCCTTCTGATTGGAATGGCGATACTGGTATCAATGATATCATAAAGGAGAATGTCGGAAAAGGACATTTCTTTGACAGTCGTAACCTAAAACTCAAAAGAGGTAGCGACCATTATCATCCTACATGGCTGGCGTCGGCCCAGTGGATGGATAGTGTCGTACGATTTATGTCGAGTCACGAGGCTGCCGATCCTGTACAGCTTCACTATCCAAAGGCCCATCATAAAGCTGCTGCCACAAAACTTCTTATCCCCAATTTCAAAGGCTATTAGAAAATGAATATTGACGCGCAGCAAGCAATTCAAATACTTATCAGTTTCATTACCACGCAGAATGAAAACTGGTCGATGAGCTCTATACCATTCATGCTCCTGTTCATGGTTTTCATGATGGGCTATTTATTGTTCTCCGGTCGGATTCGGTCGGTCTACGTTGTACTCTTCAGTCTATTCTTTGCATTCAAAGCAAACGGTACGCTCATGTGGTTGCTTCCTGCAAATGCGCTGCTATCATGGTTTTTCACACGCCGGATGATGCTACTTGAACGTGGTAGGCCACGTATCTTCGGCCTGGCTGCAGTGATAATAATAGAACTCCTCCCACTACTATATTTCAAATACACTAATTTCTTCCTCGCTATTCTCGGTGACATCCTCGAAACAAACTTTGCCTTCCACTCGCTTATCCTACCTGTTGGCATATCTTTTTATACTTTCCAAACCATCAGCTACACTGTTGATGTCTACAAACACCGGCTGCCCGCTGATGTTTCGCTGCTTGATTATCTTTTCTACGCAACCTTCTTTCCTCTGATCATAGCTGGCCCAATAACACGTGCAGAAGTTCTCCTACCACAAATCAACAATTCTCGTCCTACTGATAGCTACTTACCATATACCGGCCTGTGGCTCATAATCTGTGGAATAATTAAGAAGATTATTGTGGCCGACTATCTCGCACAATATAACAACTGGATATTCACCGATCCTACAGCCTACTCCGGATTCGAAAATCTTATGGGAGTACTAGGCTATACCATGCAGATTTATTTCGATTTCGCCGGCTACAGTGACTTCGCTATTGGTACTGCCGCCCTTATGGGCATTAGTCTGCCTACCAATTTCAGCTTCCCCTACCAAAGTTTAAATTTGACCGAGTTCTGGCATAGGTGGCACATCTCGCTATCCAAATGGTTTCGTGATTATCTCTACATCCCGTTGGGTGGAAACCGGTGCGGTAATATACGAACCTATCTCAACAGTTTCGTCGTGATGCTCATTGCTGGTCTATGGCACGGTGCCTCCGGAATGTTTTTTCTCTGGGGAGTATTACATGGTGTTGGTCTGGTTGCGCATAAATTCTTTCTCCGCCATGGCCTTTCTCGTATTCCTGACATTCTGCCTATACGAATTGCGAGTTTGCTTGTAACTTTTACTTACGTTGCCTTTGCATGGATATTTTTCCGTGCACCCAATAACATAGGTCATAACCTTAACCTCGGCGATGCTTTACCTTTCCTGCATGCCCGTCCTTTGTGGTTACTCATGCTCCTCCTTGGCTTACAGCTCCACACCATTCGCGAGCATGACTATGACTGGCTACGCCACTCTTTCATCTCCAGTCATTGGATAATGAAACTAATGTTGACTGCTCTCGTCATCCAATTGGCAATCAACATTAGCCAGGATAATATTCAACCTTTTATTTACACTACTTTTTAGTTTTAAAGTTCTACTAACCGATTTGGGTTAAAGAATGTAAATGTAAAGAGGTTACAATTTGCTTCTAGTGAGTTTCTTCCTACCTTTGTCGTTAACGAAATGGATGAGCCATTTTCGAAACTAAGTATTTAATATACCTAACATAGATATTAATATGAATTATTCAAGTAAACGACTATCAACCTGCTTGGTGATGCTTTTCAGCTTCATTCTAGCAATCACGGCAGGTCCAAGAAGTAAGGCTGCCATTAAAGCAGCTGCTATCAAAGCCCTTGAAAGTTCATCTCTCAGGATGAATTCTATAACAAGAGGGCAACTGAAAATGCTCCAGGCAAACAAAGAGTTTGTTGTTATGGGTTACGAAGATGGTGGATTCGTCATTGTTAGCAAAGATGATTTGACACCTGAGATCATCGGGTACTCCACGACCGATTTCAATGAAGCAATTAAAAACGAAAGCTTCAAATGGTATCTTAAAGCTGTCCAAGCTACAGTGGAAAGTATTGTGGCATCAGGCAAACCATACAAAACTATCAAGCCCGACATCAACAAGTTTCCTGCTCAAATGTCCCCGCTTATTAAATCGCACTGGGGACAGGAATCTCCCTACAACGACCTTTGTCCCGAAGGAACTGTATCGGGTACGGGTTCATGGCAGGGATATGGCAAAACCGGACGGACTGTGAGTGGATGTGTAGCTACGGCTATGGCACAAATCATCTACTACAATCGTTTTCCAGCACGCGGAAATGGCACGCACTCAGTTAGAGTTAAGCAAGCCAACGGTTCATATAAAACTGTAGCTGTGAACTACGATGAAAGTATTTACGATTACGATAACATGCTTAACGATTACAACCAAGGAAGTTATAATGCAGTTCAAGGAAAAGCAGTTGCTAAGCTAATGCTAGATTGTGGCGTGGCATCTGACATGCAATATGCCACCGATGGTTCGGGAACGTACACAAGTAATGCAGCTGTAGGATTGAGACGTAATTTCGGATATCCTGCGACGACCAGAATGGTTGAACGTAAGAATTTTTCTGAAGAGGATTGGATGGATATGGTGTTCACCGAAGTGAGCGCACATCGTGCCATCCTCTACACCGGAGTTGACTTGGCGAATGGCGGGCACGCTTTTGTGCTATGCGGATATAACTCCGACGGAAAGGTATGGATAAACTGGGGATGGAACGGTAGCGCAGACGGATACTACGACATCGCTCTGCTGAATCCCAAAAGTTCTGGATTGAAATTCTCATCATATCAAGACATGATTATCGGCTTTGGCGGTAAGCCTGTCGATATGGTTAAAGACACTGTTACTGTAGCATCGCCGGGGACGCTCAACACGCTCATCCCCGACTCTCTAGTAACACGCATCTCGTTGCTGAAAGTCAACGGAAACATAAACTCTACCGACATCAAATTCATTCGCCTCATTGCCGGATACGACGATAGAAACAAAACAACTCACAGTTCACTTTCAGTGCTCGACCTTTCAGATGCTAACATCGTTGCTGGAGGCGATGCCTATCTTATCGAAGGAGACAAGAGTCTAACCACCGTAGAGAACGTGCTCCCAGAACGCGCATTCTATAATGTGTCAGGGTTGAATAAGCTCTATCTGCCTAAGACCATGAAGAGCTTCGGTAACGGAGCTTTCGGACGATTAGTGAGCCTAGACTCACTTTATATACCGACCGGAGCCGACAAAGAATATGTGGTGATGGACAAGGTTATCTACAATGCCGATACAACCAACGTGCTCGCAACATATTCCTACAGAGAAGGCGAAATTACTCTACCCGCTACGGTGACCGAAATTAACGACTACGGTATGTCGGGTGCCAGCATGCTTACACGGGTCAACCTGCCTGCATCGTTGAAATTCATCGGCAATGAAGCATTCGCCGGCAATTATGCACTCGAGCAAATTAGATGTTATTTCAAAGATCCTGTAGCACTTGGCAGTAAGGTGTTCAATGAAATGGACAAGAGCAGTGTTAAACTCTATGTGCCCGCCGGAAGCTTGACTAAATTTAAGAGAGCCGCACAGTGGAAAGATTTTTACACCGTGGCACATAAGAACATCATAGAATTCGGAACCTCGCTCAAAGTGCGTAATGCCCTGAGACGATACGGAGAAAACAACCCATCGTTCGGATGGAAAACGGAAGGTGACTTTGTTAACGGAAGACCAGAACTCTCGTGTGAAGCCACGCCAACATCACCTGTTGGAAAATACGTGATTCACATAAGCCGTGGAACTATAACCGAACCCATGGTTGATTTTCACGACGGTTATCTCACAGTCGAAAAGGCGATTGCCGAAATGAAAGCCGACGACAAAACTATTGACGGAGACGAAACACTCCAGTTCACTTATACCGTTAGCGGATTGAAGAACAACGAAACTTCCGTTGTCCTAACCGTGCAACCGCAGTTCAGTATAGTTGATGCCATGGGACAAACCGTGACCAACTACAGTAAGAAAGGCACATACTACATCTCTATCAGCGGAGCTGAGTCCCATAACTACACTTTCAACTACACACCAGGAACGCTAATCGTGAAGAGTTCTGCTACGGGTATCGACAATGTTCAGTCGGCCAACTCCGAGGCTCGGTTCGATATCTACACCGTCTCTGGCGCCCTCATCGGCAAAGGAGGAATCAGCCTTCGCGGTCTGCCCAAAGGCGTCTATATCGTAAACGGTAAGAAGATTGTTAAATAAAATTCCAATCGGAAATCATAGACACAAAAATAGCCTTGCAACATGTGGCGTTGCAAGGCTATTTTTAGCCTGTCACACCAAACAAACGAATCGAAATTATGAGTGGACTTTCAGAACAAAGAATTGATTATCTGTTCATGATTGAACAGGCAATCAAAGCCCCTTCCGGGCATAACACGCAACCATGGCTATTCAAAATCGGCGATTCAGAAATAGCTATATATCCCGATACGACAAAAGCTCTCCCGGTTGTCGACCCCGATAACAGAGAACTCTTTGTTAGTCTCGGTTGTGCAGCCGAAAACCTCTGTATAGCCGCCACGCACAAGGGATATGCAACCGCCATGACAGTAACGGCCGATGGAATTGTGAAAATCAAACTCTTGAAACAGGATAACATAACCCCCGAAGATTTATTTCCACAAATAGAACTGCGGCAAACCAATCGAAGCGTATTTAATGGGCGGATAATTCCTGCGGAAAACATCACCATCTTAAACAACATTTCTTCACAACCGGGCATCGGAGTTCATTTCTTCAAAAATGGAACCCGCGAGTTTAAAACCATTGCCGAAAATGTTTATCAAGGGAACAGTCGACAGATGAATAATCCCGATTTTAAACAAGAATTAAGATTGTGGATGCGCTACAACAAGAAACATCAGGATCAAATGTATGACGGACTGAGCTATGCTGTTTTCGGTGCGCCAAATGTTCCGATGTTTATTGCTAAGGCCCTTATTTCAGCGTCCATAAATGAATATTCGCAGAATAAGGCCGACCGGAAGAAGATAGTGTCATCGTCTCATCTGGTTCTACTAACAACTTCCGAAAACACCGTCAAGCAATGGATTAATCTTGGTCGCATACTTGAGCGAATTCTTCTCGTATCAACGCAGATGGGAATAGCAAATGCCTACCTGAATCAGCCCAACGAGGAACGTGAAATATCATTCGAGATGGCAAAATCGCTCGGTATCGTAAACGAGTATCCCACCGTCTTACTGCGCATGGGTTACGGAAAACGAGTGCCTTACTCTTTAAGAAGGAAGCTTGAATCGTTTATCCCAATAGATAAATAAGAACATAATCTATGCGAGTTTGGTTAGATTTTTACACCGCTCGCAGATTTTTTATATGAGATTCAGACGCCATATGTGTTGAGATTTATCGATAGGGCAGAGTAGAGGTTCGAATCAACATATTCGAATCTCTATTTGTCTAGATGAATCAATTACTCCCCTCAATTATCAAAGTTCTCTAGGGGTATTATGTAGTCGTCCTTTAAAAAGGAGCATAATTGTTGAAAAATTTTTGAAATAACTCCTTTTTAAAGGACGACTATATCGGGAAAATCGAACCTCAAGAGAAGAGATAGACTCTTGAGGTTCGATAGCTAGGAGATACCACAACTCTAGTAATTCGGAGGAAATAACTAGAATTTGATGAATGGACGAACAAAATTTGAAGGTATACTCTTATTGAAAGAACTTAGGCGGATGTAGCTCATAGTGCATCCAGTGTTCACAGCATGCGTTTTATTATATTCTCCAGATGTCCAAATCCATTCGCCCAGGGTTTCTGTTCCACCAGCCTGAACGAACACAGTTCGATAGATTTTACCATCCCATCCTGAATTGAAATCTCCCCAGTTATTCGCTTGGCTCTTATTAAACTTACCTATCCCTGCGTAGGCATCGAGTACTTCTCCTAAGGCGGGAAGGAACCATTTACTAAGATTAGGACCTGTCAATGTCACTCCAGGATTATAATGTGCGGCAATGTAGAAGGCTGGAAATATGGTTGATTGGTTAGCCTTGATTGTAGAATGGTCGGTACTTTGTGCAGCGTCGTAGGTGATTTCATATCCCCATAGAATGCTTTTGTGGTCGGAGAAGTTTTCACTGTGTCCGGCATTATGGAATAGTCCTTCACTGTTGGCCCATTTCGCACTTCCTACACTTCTCAGAGCCATGGCCTTGTTTCCGGGAATAACGGCTCCGATAGGTTTTTTACCTGCAGCAAGACCATCAGCAAGAGAGGAGGTCGTTCCGTCGTGGAAGAGATAAGAGTAGGAGTAGTAGAGCCTAAGTTTCACCGTGTAGGATTCGTTGGCTTTGAGCTCAGTTGTCGGGAAGTTCTTCATATTTAGGGCCGCTACCGATGAGAGATTTTTGCGATATATACTACCGTTATTGAATTTTAGTTTTATGTTATTGCCATTGGTTCCTGGCATCACATAAATAAAGTCTGATGTTGACTCGCCTTTATATGGGAATGTATTTGGGTTGGTGTTTGGGAATGAAAAAGTAGGTGTCGTGACGTTCTGTAGCGAGCCGTTTTGTTGCGTTCCGTTTTCTAGATTGTATGTTATGCTGCTAGGCATACCTGTTATACTTGCTTGCGCAGAGACGCCTGAGAATTCCCAGTAAGCATCTGCTTCGAATCGCACTCGAGCGGCTTGATGCTTCATCGTGAAATGCACTGCATATTGATTGCCACTGATAGTGGTTTGGGTTGTTCCGATTAAGGCTGTCTGAGCGTTCGCTGCTGTTACGGTGAGATTTGTTCCGTCGTCGGCGACAGCGTCGTTGTAACAAACAAACGTGTAGGTTCCCGGTTCGAGAATGAGCTTTTGCGCCGAGCTAGCGTCCGGTTGGAATTTCTTACTTGCACCGCTTCCACTGACGGTACCTTTCATTATTGCTCCAGGAATACGCTGACTGTTCTTAACCACATAGATGGTGTAGTGTTGGTTTGGCATCTCGGCGCGTGTTGAGGGCGATTGGATTTCGGGAACTACGTCCTGTTCAATGGTTAGGAGAGCATCTATGCCGTCGCTAAGTTTAATCGATTTCTTTGCGACAGATCTTGCCGTGCGCGAAAGCTGTATGTCGTCGTTGAAATTCATTTCACTCAATGTAAATGATGCGGCGCTGAGTTCAATTTTGCCATCGGGGCGTTGTACGGGATCGTTTTCGTCTTTATTACATCCAGTTAGGAATGTTGCTGTGAGCAAAATCAATGCTGCTGTTAATGTTTTTGTTTTCATCGTTTAATAATCCTGTTTAAATGTCGAATCCTCCTGAATCGTTATTCTTCTCATCCCATTCCTCTTCCGACGAACTTGATGCGTTACCAGTGGTTGAGGTACAGATGAATTTTTCGTTCTCGAGTGAAATAATTTCGCAACGAGGAATAATGTAGAGGCTTTTGCAGCCCACTGATAGGGTTGTTTTTTCGTTCATATAATCTTTACTTTTATGTTATGAATTTCTTCTGATACATTTCGGCTTGGGTTTGAATAAGTTTGGCGTCGTCGAAATAGTTTATTTGCATGGCTGTACGAACTTCGTCCATTGTTTGGGTGGCGGTTTCGCGGGCGGTTACGGAGCCTTTACGCAAGATATTATAAATCTCAGGAATGTCCTGTTCGAACTCATGGCGACGGGCGCGGATAGGTTCTAGTATTTTGTTGAGTACGCTATTGAGGAGTTTCTTGCATTTCATATCGCCTATCCCTCCAGCTGCGTAGGCAGCTTTGAGCTCGTTGAGTGAAGTAAATTCGGGCCAGAACTGTGAAAAGTCTTCATCGGTGGCAAAGGCGTCGAGATAAGTGAATACGGCATTGCCCTCAACGTGTCCAGGGTCAGTAACGTTGATGTGCTTGGGGTCTGTATACATTCCTTTAACCTTGTTCCAAACTATATCGGCATCGTCGGAAAGATAGATGCAGTTGCCGAGACTTTTGCTCATCTTTTCACGCCCGTCGGTTCCTGGAAGACGACGTGCTGTGGCGTTTTCTGGTAGCATAATTTCAGGTTCTACAAGTACGGGAGAATAGGTTTGATTGAATCGGCGGACGAGTTCGCGGGTGAGTTCAATCATCGGTTCCTGGTCTTCGCCTACAGGAATAGTGGTTGCCTTGAAAGCTACGATGTCAGCTGCCTGCGAAACCGGATATGTAAAGAAGCCAAGTGGAATATTGGCTTCGAAGTTTCGCATCTTTATTTCGGTTTTCACTGTGGGATTACGTTGCACGCGGCTTACGCTTACGAGATTCATCAGATAGGTTGTGAGTTCGGCCAGTTCGGGAATCCGGCTCTGAATATAGAGCGTGCATTGTTCGGGGTCGAGGCCCACTGATAGATAGTCGAGTGCAACCTCGATGATGTTCTGCCTGATTTTCTCGGGATTTTCGGCGTTATCGGTGAGTGCTTGCACGTCGGCCATGAAGACAAACATCTTGTCGTAGTTTCCGTTGTTCTGGAGTTCCACTCGGCGGCGTAGCGAGCCCACATAATGTCCGAGGTGCAGCTTTCCGGTGGGGCGGTCACCAGTTAAGATTATCTTTCCCATAGGTTGTTTATTCTTTATGAAAAGTCCGAACTCTGAATTGGAGTTCGGGCTTTTCGACGTAACAATTATTTCTCTAAATTATAATTCACACGCAAGAGAGTGCCGCTGAATTTGCGTTGCAATCGTAGCGTGTTGTTTGTAGACGAGAGGTAGTACAAGGTATCGGTATACGTTCCGTGCGAAAGATAGAAACGATAAACCCGGTCGCCGGCAAACTTGTAAATGCCTTCTTGATGAGTTTTGTTATCGTCGTAGAACTTATACGCTCCATCTTTGAAATCTACTTTGAAATTGTTTGTCGGAATCAATTTGCCTTGCAGTTTTTCCTTATTCCATTCGTTTATTTCGACGGTGTCGATACGTGTTATTTTCCATGTTCCTTTCACGAGTTGCTCATTGAATAGAGGGAGTTTAATCTCGTTGTTGTTGTCGCACGAAGTTAGACTGAATGTCATGGCAGCGAAAGCCATCATTGCTAAAAAAATCTTTTTCATCTTTGTTATAATTTTGTGTTAAACTTATTCTGTTATGTCCACGTCTGAGTAAATGTCTGTGGAGTCATTTTCTTGCCTGTTGTGTTGTTGTTTTTTCTGTTCTTCTTCCACAATTTCTTTCTTTACAGGAGCTGTTTTGACAGTGTCGATTTGCGGCGTTACTACCTGTTTAGTTGGTGTTTCGTAGGGTATGGTGTCGGTTACTTCTGGTGTTTTCGGTTCTTCAGAAGGAATTTCGGATGGGCGCAGAGCGAAATAAGCCAAGGCACCAACGACGACTACGAGCAGACCGATGATAATGCCCCAGAGCACTGTGCGGTCGGGCTTCTGTTCGGGTATTCCTTGCGTCGAGTTCCCGTTTGGGGGATTGAACGATTGCCGTTCTTCGCTTTGCGTATTGCCGCTGACGAGCGGTAGTGTTACTTCCATGATGCTGTGGCAATGCGGACAGTTGCATTCTATGGTTTGTCCTTCGCCAGCATCCACGATAAACTGGGTGCCACAATTGTCGCATGTTATTTGATACTTCATAGCTGTATGTTTGATAATACCTTTCTTGTTGCTCCCGACTGCTGGCTTACATAACGCTTGGCGGCTTCGGAGCTTTGGGCCAGAAAACTTTCGTCGGCTAAAAGAGAATCTATGGTCTGTGCAAAGCTGTCGTAATTGTAGATTTCGAATCCGCCGCCGGCTTCGACGAGTCCTTTAGCTTCGGCGAAACGCGCGTTGTTTGGTCCGAAAATCACAGGTAGTCCCCATACGGCGGCTTCGAGAAGATTGTGTATTCCTGCACCGAAACCGCCTCCGACATAGGCTATGTCCCCATATTTGTAGATTGACGAGAGGAGTCCGAAGCAGTCGACTATCAATACTTCAGCCTCCCGAGCTGCTTGCTCGTTGGTTTGTGTATAGCGAACGGTGCGTCGGTTGCCCAGCAAGTTGGTAATTTGACTGAGATGTCCCTCGTCAATGAGATGAGGTGCAAGGATTATTTTCCAGTCGCTACGGTTGTTGAAATATTGCAGGATTATTTCCTCGTCGGGCAGCCACGACGATCCTACGACGAACACTTTCGCTCCATTAGCGAAACTTTCGATAATGGGTAGCGCTTGGCTAATCTCTTTTATTTGCAGAACTCGGTCGAAGCGTGTATCGCCCACTACTAGTACGTCGGTTATTCCAATCTTCCCGAGAAGTTGCTTGCTCTCTTCGTTTTGTACAAAGAAACGCGAAAAGCATTTCAGAACGTGCCCGTATTCCCATCCATACCATTTGAAGAATATCTGTTCCGGGCGGAAGATGCTCGACACGCTATAGACCGGCACGCCACGATGACGAAGAATGTGGAGGTAGTTGTACCAGAATTCGTACTTGATAAAGAATGCCATCTCTGGTCTTATAGTGCGCAGGAATCGGCGGGCATTGCTTACAGTATCTATCGGTAGATAGGTTATGATATCGGCGCCGGAATAGTTTTTCCGTACTTCATAGCCGGATGGCGAGAAGAATGTAAGTAAAATTTTATACTCCGGATAATCCTTTCTGATTTGTTCAATGAGCGGCCGGCCCTGCTCGAATTCACCCAACGATGCGGCATGAAACCAAATGTATTTTGCTTCTGGGTCAGTTTTTTCGCGAAGAACGCTGAAAGCTTCGCGTTCGCCTTTGCGCATTCTTCTCACCTTTTCGTTGAAAAGGCTATACACAGCGATGCTCAGCTGCATGGCATACATTATGGCGTTATACATCTTTCGGCGGTTTAATTATCCAAGTGTTTCGATTGCCTTATGTAGTCGGCGAAGTGTTTCTTCTTTTCCGAGAAAAGCTGATATGTCGAACATACCCGGACCTTTGCCCTCGCCGACAAGTGCGAGGCGGAAGGCGTTCATGATATCGCCTAGTTTATATTCCTTGCTCTCGACCCATTTCATTACGATAGGTTCTTGCCCTTCGACAGAAAAGTCGGTTATATCGGCCAGTATCTGCGAAAGTTCGGTCATTTGCTGGGCGGAATATTCTTTCCAGCGTTTCTTCACGGTTTTCTCGTCGTATTTTGTTGGGGCGATGAAGAAGAACGAGCACAAATCCCATAGTTCTTTGACGAACGAAACGCGGTCTTTCATCAGATGTACAACCGTATTCACTCGTTCCATCGGAACATCCACACCGTTATTTGCAACAATCGGAGCGAAAAGATGAGCTATTTCGTCGTCGGTTTTACGGAGAATATATTCGTGGTTGAACCACATTCCTTTTTGATAATCGAACTTGGCGCCACTTTTCGAGCATTTGGCAATATCGAATGCCTTGACGAGCTCTTCGAGCGAAAATAGTTCTTGCTCTGTGCCTGGATTCCATCCCAACAAGGCTAGGAAGTTTACAACAGCTTCGGGGAAATATCCGCTTTCGCGATAGCCTGAACTAACTTCTTCGGTTTTCGGGTCGTGCCATTCTAGCGGAAACACGGGGAAGCCGAGTCGGTCGCCGTCACGTTTGCTCAATTTTCCTTTCCCTTCAGGTTTCAGCAGCAGCGGTAAGTGGGCAAACTGCGGCATGGATTCTTCCCATCCGAAAGCCTTATAGAGAAGCACATGCAGAGGGGCGCTAGGTAACCATTCTTCACCGCGAATCACATGCGATATTTTCATTAGATGGTCGTCGACGATATTAGCCAAATGATAGGTTGGCAGTTCGTCGGCGCTTTTATAGAGTACCTTGTCGTCGAGTATATTGCTCTTCACGCATACGTCGCCGCGAATGATGTCGTTCACGTGTACGTCTATCCCTGGTTCGATTTTGAATCGAACGACATATTGCTGTCCGTCTTCAATAAGCGCATCGGTTTCCTGTTTCGACATTGTCAGCGAGTTTCGCATTTGCATACGTGTGTGTGCGTCGTATTGGAAGTTTTCTATTTCGTTGCGTTTAGCTTCCAGTTCCTGGGGTGTGTCGATGCTCGTCGGCTTTACAAAGCAGATCCGTGGGAATGTAGTCTACAATATGAGTGAGGATACG
>ERZ773035.1211-NODE-1211-length-19140-cov-3.501598_pt1 | contig 19140 bp, 15 predicted proteins | sample MGYA00511487_ERZ773035 | MGnify/ENA primary metagenome ERZ773035 (study PRJEB29015, sample SAMEA2737985) | human oral metagenome | biome: human oral; feature: human-associated habitat; material: dental | place: China | collected 2024 ...
TTATTGGGCAAATTAGCCTTATAAGCCCAATAAGCCCAATTAGGCTAATAAGCCCAAGACAGTTATTATCTCAATAATCAATTATTTCCCCTTTAAATACCGCATCCAAGCATAGGGACGTCGATATGATAGATAATTAAGGTTGTTCATATTCTCATAAGCTTCCCGTTCAAAGGATAGGTTCATGTAGGCACGACCTGCCATTGGTAGGCGTATAAGCCATTCTATGACATACCATAAATAAAAGGGAAGGATGAGCATTTCTAACATTTGTCGTGTATGAATATGCTCATGATTGATTATCTCCTTCGTTAGTTTAACGCCAGGATGAACAAAAAGAAGCCCAAGAATGTTGATAGCATCATAATTCTTGGGCGGTAGATATTTCGTCCGAATAATCTTCATTAATCAGTCTCAATAGATTCAACACGTGGTTTGGAAACCGCTGGAGCAATAGGTTGTGGCTCATTAGAAGAAGGTTCGGAGGTGCTATTCTGATTGTCAGAACTGCTTGAAGAAGCCTCGTTGCTACTGCTCCTGCGACTTGAACGATTACTTCTACGAATACTGTTGAATACCTTTTCAGCCTGTTCTTCTTCCTGCTTCTGGGTAGAATCGTTGGCTGTTGTGTCTTTAACAACTGTGTCGAACTTAGCTTTATTGTTGTCTGCTAAGTTTGAATCTGGTTCAATAGCAGTCTGTGTATACTCTGGATCGTTCTTATGTTGACCGTAATAATAGAATCCGAAGGCAACAAGGAAAATTGTTCCAAGAATAATAAAAGCAACCATACCGCGCCCTAAGGTTGGTCCGTTGTCAGTATCATTATTATTCAATGGAGTATTGCAGTAAGGACAATTCTTATCCTTTTCACTCACCTCATTATTACAATTACGACATTTCATATTTCTTTCTTTAGCTTTGATTTCTATCGGCAAAGGTAAAAGAAAAGGTAGAGATGACAAAACGATTTGGCTTTTTATTCGTTTCTTCTTTCTTTTTTGTATCTTTGCAGGGATTTTCAAGAGATGATATAATCATTTTAAAAACAGAAAAGAAGGAGTTTCTCGATATGAAAAAGATATTGATAATTATATGTTTCCTTACTTGTTGGTTGGGTGTTTCTGCCCAAAGTCTGCGTGAGGTATGGATAGAAATGCCTGATAGTATACTGCCTTATTTGAGCAAGAGTCAGCGTACTGAGCTGGCTGATTATGTTGAAATGAAGGCAGAACCAGCCGTCTTGAGTACCTTCGGTGACTCTGTTCGGATTGAACGCATGACCAATAACTATCTTTTATTGAAGGCAAACGAGGCAACACGCTTGGAAATCAAGCTATTGGATAATAACACGTTGGCTTTAGTTCAGACATGGATGGCACCTGCTGCAGAAAGTAAGTTGAGTTTTTTCAACCTACAATGGCAACCTAAAGAGGCAGTTGTAGCGTATAAAGCGAATATTGTAAAACCCGACTCAATGAGTGATGAAGACTTTTCAGATTTGAAGACATTGATGTCTCCTCGTCTAAAAGAATATCGATTGTCAGCAGATAACAACTCATTGTCAGTAAGTTGGAACTATCCATTGCTTTCTAAGAAGGATGTCAAGCGTGTCACAGAGTTATTAAAGTCGCAGGTACTTAACTGGACAGGAAAAGATTTTCGATAGTAAAAAACGATTGCACATTTGGCAGTTTCTGATAAAATCAGTACTTTTGTGCTCATAAAATAATAGCTTATAGCATGAATTTGAAGGTACGTTTAGCATTGATGAACTTCTTGGAGTTCGCAGTGTGGGGAGCTTATTTGACCTCTATGGGTCGCTATCTTGGTAATATTGGTATTGGTCCTGAGATTGGCTATTTCTACTCAATGCAAGGTGTAGTGTCTATCTTTATGCCTGCTTTGATGGGTATTGTCGCTGACCGTTGGGTACCTGCTCAGCGTTTGTTAGGCTTCTGTCATCTGCTTGCAGGCTTGTTTATGTTTGCCACAGCAGGCTATGGTTTGAGTGTTGGTGACCATGCAGACTTCTCTACTATCTTCACACTTTATTCGCTTTCAGTTGCCTTCTATATGCCAACATTGGCTCTCTCAAACTCTGTTGCTTATAGCGCTTTGAGTAATGCGGGTATGGATACGGTAAAAGCTTTCCCACCTATCCGCGTGTTCGGTACGATTGGTTTTATCCTTACCATGTGGTTGGTAGATATCTTAGGCTTCCAAAGCAATCAGAATCAGTTTATTACTTCTGGTGTGGTAAGTATCATCCTCTTCTTTTATACCTTTACATTACCTAAGTGTGCAGTTAGTAAAGGCACAGAACAGAAGAGTTTTGTTGATGCCTTTGGCTTACGTGCTTTCGCCTTATTCAAAGAGAAGAAGATGGCAATCTTCTTTATTTTCTCAATGTTATTGGGTGTAAGTCTTCAGATTACCAATAGCTTTGCCAATCCATTCCTCTTTAGTTTTGGTGCTCAACCAGAGTTTGTAAACTCTTTCGGAGTACAGCATGCTAATATTTTGATTAGTCTTTCACAGGTTAGTGAGACCTGTTGTATTCTTCTGATTCCATTCTTTATGCGTCATTATGGTATTAAGAATGTGATGTTGATAGCTATGTTTGCATGGGTATTGCGCTTTGGTTTGTTTGGAGTTGGTAATCCAGGCTTCCCAGGTATCTTGATGTTCGTACTTTCAATGATTGTCTATGGTGTAGCTTTCGACTTCTTCAATATCTCCGGTTCACTCTTTGTAGATAATAGTACGGAGCCAGCTCTTCGTTCTTCAGCACAAGGTTTGTTTATGTTGATGACCAATGGTGTTGGTGCAACAGTAGGAACATTGGCCGCTCAAGCTATTGTAAATGCCTATACACATCCACAGACTGTGGGTTCAGATACACTGACTGTAGGTGATTGGCAGTCTTGTTGGTTCATCTTTGCAGGCTATGCTTTTGTTGTAGGTGTCTTGTTTGCTATTATCTTCCGACCAAAGAAAGCATAATTGCATACTGATAAATCGTATAGAATTAATGAGTAAAGTTCAACTTATATATGAAGGTGTATCACAGATAGTAGGAGGTCCGGAGTTAGGACTTCTCGTTCTGTCTGATCTTACACACACAAGGCAGATTGCCATTGTGTGTGATAAACATATGGAGTATGAACTTGGCTTGCGAACAGGCGAGAAGTCTGTTACAGAAAGATTGTTGCCAGAAGTGCTTTGTAGTGTGAATCCAATGATGACAAGTGAGCACTATGAGATACTCTTTAATTCTATTGTTGGTGGACAATATAAGGCTCTTTTGGTAAATAAAAATGACTTAACGCTTACCCCTATACGTGCTTCTGATGCAATCTTATTGGCACATGTGGCAAAGTTGCACATCTTTATGGAAGAGCATCTATTCAAGCGTCAGAGTGTTGATAGCAGTGTAAGTCAGAACAAGATGGCATTACCTTTAAATGCTTTAAGCTTTGAGATGTTGCATCATGCCTTGGAGAAAGCTATAGAAGATGAGAATTATGAACTTGCTTCTATGCTTAGAGATGAAATGAAGAGTAGGGCAAAGGAACCTTGATTACGGAAGTTAATCAAGAATACCGAATTGCTATATAGAACATCCTTTTTAAAAAAGACGATGTTATAAAACCAGAGAATGAAAGAAGCAAGATATTTTTATGTCCCTAATGCAGCCGTAGAAACGGAGTTGCCAGCTGAGGAAGCAGTTCATGCAATACGTGTACTTCGGTTGAAAGAAGGCGATGAAATGTTCCTTATGGATGGTGAAGGCTGCTTTTATAAAGCGAAAGTAGCACTGGTATCATCGAAGAAGTGCCTTTATACTATTAAAGAAACGCTGAAACAAGAACCTGTTTGGCGTGGAAAGATTCATCTCGCTATTGCTCCAACAAAAGACATGGGGCGTATAGAATGGATGACAGAAAAGGCTACTGAAGTAGGCTTTGATGAAATCAGCTTCTTAGATTGTAAGTTCTCTGAGCGTAAGACATTGCGTGCTGATCGTATAGAGAAGATTGTCATTTCTGCAGTAAAGCAAAGTCGTAAGGGTTGGAAACCTGTTGTAAATTCGATGACACCTTTTCGTCGTTTCATAGAAAATTGTTCCAACAATGGGCGGAAGTTTATCTGTCATTGTTATCCAGAGATTTCACGTGCAGACTTCTTTACCGCTATTTCACAGGAAGAACAGCCTTCTTCTGCTGAGGATATTACCGTGTTAGTAGGTCCGGAAGGCGACTTCTCTATTGATGAAGTACGTTTTGCTTTGGAGCATGGTTTTGAGAGTGTTACATTGGGTAACAGCCGTTTACGCACAGAGACCGCAGGACTTAGTGCCGTTATGATGTCGCAGCTTGCACGTAGAGTGTAAGCTGTTTTTGTGTGTATAAAGTTTGAATAGATGGTGAAGACTTCTAAAAATAGATATGTGTAATTGTAATTATCATATTCCGCACTAATGGTGTTAAGCCTTCGCACAATGTGTGCTAAGCCTCCGCACATGATGTGCGGAGCATCAATACGACAGCAAATAATGGATAGAATCGTCCTTTATGAACATTAGTTGAAATGCAACAAGACAAATAATAGGTAATAGAACACTAATAATCAAGTTATATGGCAAAAAGTTTATCGAGTGCAATAGAATTATTTTTTTCATTGTTCTCCCGTGTTTATATCAAAAAAAATGCTTAATTTTGCAGCATACATTTAAATAACGTTATTATTTATATTAAATTTTTTAGCTAAACTATGCAGAAAAGATTACTTTTCTTGATTACGTTGTTGCTTGCAATGACAACTACAGTCATGGCACAGGTTACAACTTCTGGAATCAGCGGTAAGGTTGTATCTCAGGGTGAAGATGTTATTGGTGCTACCATTACAGCGACCCACCAACCTTCAGGAACTGTTTACCGTGCTGTGACGAACATCGATGGCCGTTACACTATTCAAGGTATGCGCGTCGGTGGTCCTTACAAGGTGACCATAGCTTACATTGGTCAAAAGACAAAGACTTTTGATAATGTAACACTTCGTCTGGGTGAGACGGAAGATCTCTCTTGTTCTCTTCAAGACGACACCAAGGAACTTCAAGAAGTTGTTGTAAAGGGTAGTGCGGGTGTCAATGCAACCAAGACGGGTGCTGCACAGAGTATCAACTCTAAGCAGATTGCTGATATGCCAAGCATTACCCATGGTATTGCTGATGTAGCTCGACTTAATCCACAGTTGACAACAACGAATAGTGGTGCAATGTCTTTTGCTGGTACAAGCAACCGCTACAACTCTTTCATGATTGACGGTGCTGCCAACAATGACGTGTTCGGTCTTTCAAGTGATGGTACGAATGGTGGTAGAGCTGGTGCGCAGCCTGTATCAATGGAGACTATTGAGCAGATTCAGGTGAATGTTGCACCTTTCGACGTTCGTCAAGGTGGTTTTACTGGTGGTGCTATCAATGCTATTACTAAGAGTGGTACTAACGTTTTCCACGGTAGTGTTTATGGCTTTGGTAACAATCAGAACTTGGTTGGATCAAAATATCCTCTCGCAGATGGTGGTTATGCGCCAAAGTTCAACAAACAGCAAGAGTATAATATCGGTGTAACCTTAGGTGGTCCTATTATTAAGGATAAGTTGTTCTTCTTTGCTAACTATGAGAAGACCAACAAAACCTATCCAAACCTTTATACTTTAGGTTCTGAGCAATCAGCTGTTGATGCTGCAAAGGCAAATGATATCTTGGTTAAGATTGCTGATATAGCAAATCGTCAGGGCGTAAACTTCCCAACAGCACTTTCTTCTGAAGATATTTATACTAAGAGTGATAAGGTAGGTTTGAAACTCGACTGGAATATCAATGAGACCAATAAAGCCTCTCTTCGTTGGAGTCTTGTTGATGCAGTTCAGTTGAATAATGCTGGTTCACGAACAGCTGTTAATGGTAGTAGCTATGCTTTCCCATTTGAAAGTACTACCAATTCATTCATTGCAGAGTTGCAGAGTCGTATCTCTCCGTCTGTTGCTAATGAGGCTCGTGCAAGCTATGTACGTGTAAGAGACAATCGTGCTATCTCTGGTGAATATCCTAATGTTACTATCAATAACGTCGGTGGTGGTGCCGTAAACTTAGGTATTGACCGTTCTTCTATGGCTAACCGCTTGGATCAGGACATCTATACATTGGAAGATAACTTGACTTGGTATAAGGGTAATCATACCTTTACATTCGGTACTCACAACGAATTGTATAAGTTTACAAATCTCTTCCTTCAGGATCTCTTTGGTAGTTATACCTTCAAGAACTATGATTCTTTCGTAAGCTACTACAATGATTATGTTAATGGAACTATAGATCCAAAGAAGTCATATATTAACTTGTATCGTTATGGTCATGCAAATGTTGACGTAACAGGGAACCCACGTTGGGAATCTTCATTCGGTGCGGCTCAGTTGAGTTTCTATGCACAGGATAAGTGGGATGCAACCACAAACTTCCAGTTGACTTATGGTTTGCGTATGGATATTCCAATTATCATGGATACCCCTACAGCAAATGAGCCATTTGCTCAGTATGCAGAGACAAAGGGATGGAATGTTAAGACTAATCAGCGTTTGGCAAGTAGTCCTCTTTTTAGCCCACGTGTAGGTTTCCGTTGGGATATCAAGAAAGATCGCAGATTTATTCTTCGTGGTGGGGCTGGTGTGTTTACTGGTCGTATACCTTTTGTTTGGATTAGCAACAACTATTCTAATACTGGTATCCAGGTTTCATCATTTAATGTTAACGCTCCAACAGGCTTGAATTTGTTGCTTGACCCTAATGGACAGGAGGCAAATGCTAATAAGTTAAAGGCATTAGGAAGTCAGACTATCAATGTTTACGATCGTAACTTCAAGTATGCACAGAACCTTCGTTTCAACCTTGGTTTTGACTTTAATGTTCTTGGAATCAACTGGACAGCTGAGGCTATCTACTCAAAGACATTGAATGATATCCTTTATGAGAATCTTGCTTACGAGCAGACTGGTAAGACCTTTGGTGAAGTCTATGGTAGTGCAGGTGCTCCAGTAGAAGACAATCGTCCACTTTTCTCTAAGGTAACTGCAGGAAGTCCTTATACAAATGTTTATAAACTCAGCAATACTTCAAAGGGTTATACAATGAACTTGAGCTTGAAGGCTGAGAAGAATTTCGACTTCGGACTTGACTTGATGGCAAGTTATACTTGGACAAAGTCTATGAGTGTCAATAATGGTAGCTCATCTGTTGCAGAGAGTAACTGGAGATATAATTATACTTATCGTAACCCTAACGACCCAGAGTTGGGCTATTCTGCTTACAATATTCCTCACCGTATTCAGGCTTCTGCTTACTATCACATAAACTATGGTGCACAGAAGCAGTGGCAGACTACTGTAGGTCTTATCTATCAGGCTAAGAGTGGCTCTCCATATAGTATCTATTATTATGGTGATGTTAATGAAGATGGCGCAAATGGTAACGACCTCTTCTTTATCCCAACAGATGCTCAGATTGATAAGATGCAGTTTGAAGAGACTAACTTCTCTGCTAATGCACTTACGAAAGCAGTCTTTGGTGATAACTTCACTGCACCTAAGTTGACTGCTGATATGCAGCGTGCAATGATGAAGCATTGGATTGGCAATGACTCTTACATGAAGAATCATCGTGGTGAATACTACAAGCGTTATGCTGATAACCTCGCTTTCGAACATCACTTCGATGTTCACTTCGCACAGAAGTATAGCTTCAAGGTGGGTGGTCAGATTAATTCTCTTGAGTTGAGCTTCGATATCATTAATGCTGGTAACATGCTGAATAAGAACTGGGGTCATACTTATGGTGATGGTTTCGGTGTTTATTATAGTCCAGTTAACTACCAGAGAAATGGTCGTTACCAGTTCACTGGTGGTTATGCAACACGTAACTATAATGACTACTACAGCCGTTGGCGTGGTCAGCTTGGCTTGCGTTACACATTCTAAGATGTAAGATAAAACTATATAAAAAGCAGAGACTCTTGTTGGGGTCTCTGCTTTTTTTGTTACCTTTGTGCTTGATAGACTGCATTCGGTAATCTGTGAGTAATCGTTCATAGCATCCATTTGCACTATCTTCATATAAGAATTAAAAACCATACATTATGATTATTGATTTTGACAAGATTACCGAAGAGCATATTGAAGGCTTTAAAGGCGGAGAAGGAAAATTAGATGTGCGTGCTTTCGTAGATGATCAGGCACGTATCATGTACTCAACCTTGCGTCCTGGTGCAAATAGTGGAAAGCATCAGCATGTTGGTACTTTTGAAGCGATGTTTGTTATTAGTGGTGAGTTGACTGTACACTATGATGATTGTACGGAGGTTGCAAGGGTGGGGCAGTTACATTATTGTCCAGAAGGGCACTTCCATTGGTTTGAAAACTGTACGGACCACGATGTCGTTTACCTTGCTATTGTACCAACTTTGAGGTAAGTGCGAATTCTTTTCATGAAAAAAAATATTTATTGTCGTGAAGAAAAATATTTCTTTTCATGAAAATAATTCTTTTCTTTCATGAAAAGAAATTGTTAACCTTTCCCTTTTAAGTAGAATTTATCAGTATCAATGATGATTTTCACACTTTATTACAACAACAATGGGAAATAAATAGTATCTTTGTAGAAAATAAGTTTTTAATAACTCTTTACCTTAATATTATTAAGAAAACAATGAGAAAGAATATGTTTATTGCCTGTGGTTTGTTAAGTTGTGTACTGACACTTCAGGCTCAGACGAAAGATGGTGGTATTGATGCGCAAATGTTGCAGCAGATTCAGAAGGCTGGATTGACTACATCTGACCGTGCTTTATCGAATGCAATTGCCACAAATTCTATTGATGATCTTGCTTATAACTTCCGTAATTCTGGACCTGTAGATACCTACTTCAGCGTGGAGACACCGAAACAGAATATCCAAGATCAGAAAAGTTCAGGTCGTTGTTGGCTCTTTACAGGACTGAATGTGCTGCGTGCTAACTTTGCTCGTCGCCATAAGGATACATTGAGAGTAGAGCATTCTCACGTTTATCTCTCTTTCTATGACCAATTAGAGAAAGCAAACTTGATGCTGCAAGGTGTGATAGACAATGCTGGTAAGCCATTAGATGACCCACGTGTGCAGTTCTTCTTTAAGAATCCTATCAGTGATGGTGGTACGTTCTGCGGTGTATCTGACTTGGTTGAGAAGTATGGTGTTGTACCAATGGAAGCAATGAAAGAGACCTATTCAGCTGAAAACACCTCTCGCATGGCAAAGATTGTGTCATCAAAACTACGTGAGTATGGTTTAGAACTGCGTAAGATGGTAGCTGACAAGAAGTCAAAGGCTGCTATCAAGGCACGTAAAACAGAGATGTTAGGTAGTATCTATCGTATCTTGGTGCTTTCTTTGGGCGAACCAGTAAAGACTTTCACCTTTGCTTTCAAGGATAAGAATGGTAAGCAGATTGGTAAGGCTAAGACCTATACACCACAGGAATTCTACAAGGAAACAGTGGGTGGTCCACTCAATGGAACCTTTATTATGGCAATGAACGACCCTCGTCGTCCTTACTATAAGACCTACGAAATTGAGTATGACCGCCATACATACGATGGTCATAACTGGAAGTATGTGAACCTTCCAATGGAGGATATTGCGAAGATGGCAATTGCTTCACTGAAGGACTCAACGAAAATGTACACCAGTTATGATGTTGGTAAGCAGCTCGACCGTAAGCGTGGTTATCTTGACTTGGATAACTATGACTATGGGACACTTTTCGGAACAAGTTTCCCAATGAACAAGGCAGACCGTATTGCAACCTTCGATAGTGGTTCAACACATGCGATGACACTTACAGCAGTAGACTTAGATGAGAATGGTCAGCCAAAGAAGTGGAAGGTAGAGAACTCTTGGAGTGCCTCTTATGGTCAGAATGGTTACTTGATTATGAGTAATCCTTGGTTCAATGAATACACCTTCCGTCTGGTTGTTGATAATAAGTACGTACCAGAGAATATTATGAAGGCTGCTCAGCAGAAACCAATCATGGTGGTGCCTGAGGACCCATTGTTCCAAGAGGATATGTAAAGACCTCCCCCAACCCCTCCAAAGGAGGGGAGGGAAGGATAGGCTGGTGGCAGTGGATTCCTTAGATAAATATTGATTTTAGGTTTTATAAGAACCTTGGAATACTATATTAGCTATGCAAGCTATATATAAAAGAAAGCAGGGGTAGGCGGCTTCGTCTATTCCTGCTTTCTTTATCTATTAGAACCTTTCGTCTGAAACTCATGAAAAATGCTTCTCTTTGTAGGGTCGGACGAAATCCTTTAGTTTGTTTAATAGCTATTGTATTTTGTCCTTAAGCAGTCATTCAAAAAAGATATTGATGCTAAACCAGAACTATCTGCAAGTAATGGGGTTGCTTATCCTGTGCCTTCAGGAAAGCATACTGCACCTCCAGCTGGTTATGTCCCAGTCTATATCTCTCACTATGGACGACATGAATCGCATTATCTTCTATCAGAACAGGACTATACTCGAACGCTACAGGTGCTTGAAAGAACTGATTCTGCAGGCGTACTCAGTGAAAAAGGTAGGGAAATAACGGCTAAAAAAAAGTCGTATGTACGCTGATTTCTTAAAAGTCTAAACGCAAAGGGTTAATCTTATCATTCTAAATTCCTAAATATTTGTCCGAATTTTTCACATCCTGATTTTGTAAAGACCACCAAATGGCTTGCAATTAACGCCCAATTGGCTTGCAAAAGATGCCCTTTTGAGTTCTTGTTAACGCCCTTTTGGAACCTTACTAAGCACCTTTTAAAAGCCCTTTTACAACTACTTGATAACAAGTGACTTACGAAGGTAGGGGAATAACTCGCTTTTAAGGCATTTCTCTACCTTTCCTTCGAATATTTTGTCAATATATTTCTTAATCATGCAGTGTTGAACCTCACACAGAAAAATGGGGCTGACGGAGGTTTTATTTAGCGTTTATAACCTTTATTCTGTTTCAGTTTTTCGTTGAGGTCTAATGCACGTGATGGGATAGGGAAGACGATAGTATGACGGTCGGCTTCTGTTTCGGGTGCAGTACGAAGGTCGTAGGACTTATGGAAACGATTGAAACGGATGAGGTCATTACGACGCCAGCCCTCCCACATTAGTTCCATCAAGCGTTCAGCAAGAATGTTATCTAATGTAGCAGTTCTATTTCCCATACCACTACGGCTGCGAACGAGGTTCAGTTCAGTATTACCATTCTCTCCGTTGCGTACAGCAGCTTCAGCCTTCATTAGCAATACATCGGCATAACGGAAGAGAACAATGTCGTTGTCTGGGCTTTTACCATCGTTAAAGGCGTTGCGGTCCACCTCATATTTAGCCATTCTTGCTCCTGCCGTCTTAATATATGGGCTGTTAGTGAGATTTAACTCTACAGCAAGTGGCATATAAACAAGTGGTTTGCCATTCTCTAAATATATGATATTTCCATCTACCCGAACAGTGTCAGAGTAGAGGTTATAAGCATATCGCTTGTCAACATTTTTAGTACCATAACCGAAAGTCTTCACTGTTGAAATAGTTGCGCAGGCTCCATTCTCAGAGCTTGTACCGAAGGCACCGCCATGTGAGTAGTGACGAGAGCGGAAGAGATACTGGAATTGGCTCTTGTAAAGGTGTTTGTCGAGTGGGATAGTAAAGATATTCTCTGGTGAATTCTCGTTGTTAACAGAGAAGTTGCTGAGATAATCGGCTGCTAAGGTAAAGCCATCAGCAGTCACCTTATCGCAGTAATATTTGCAGGCTTGCCATATATTCATCTGCTGACCATTGATGGTAAAGTAGGTTTGCTTACCATTAGGTTGTTGATTATCTGTCCAATCAGCATCAGAATAAACCTCACCATTCAGCATCAACTTAGCAAGAAGGAAGTTGGCTACAGAACGTGTTACACGTCCATAGTTCTTGCCAAGAAGGTTACTATGACCTGTAGGAAGCAGTGGGGTGACTTCTTGTAGTTCTTTTACAATAAACCGATATACCTCAGGGCGACTTGCTTGTTCTACGTTTTCAGTACTTTCGTCAGCCGTAGTTACTAATGGTATATTTCCAAACATATCCATAAGGTAATAGTAGTATAAGGCACGGATAGCCCTAACCTCAGCCCTATAAGCCTTGTACTGCTCATCTGTAAGCAGTTGTTTATGTTTGTCGATAGTTGTAAGTGCATCATTACTGAATACAATTACTTTATAGAGATATTTCCATGTATCGTAGAGCGGTTTACTGTCTTCCGCCCAGTTATGAGTATATAAATCAGCCCAAAACCCTCCATCATACCAGTCTCCACCACGGACAGGTATGATTGCTTCATCGGTAGTGAACGTATTATAATCATATACACCACGATAAGTACCTTGTAGACCCTCACTGTCTTTATCACTTCCTATGTAGTTATACAAGGTAGCGACGGCATTGACATATACATCTCTATCCGTCGTGTAGGTATGTTGTTCATCGAGGCTGTCTTTGCTATTCTCGTCCAGACAACCTGTCAATGTGAGGAGAGTTAGAAAAAAGAGTGGGCGAAGTAAGTATTTCATACTTGACAGTTGTTTATGTTGTGTTAAATTGCTTAGAACTTAATACTCACACCGATAGAATAAGTGCGATAAGGAGGATAGGTACGTTTGTCATCAATACCTAAAGTGTTATCTACTACATAACTATTGATAATCGGTGTTAAGCCACTATAACTTGTTATTGTTGCGAGATTATTGATGCTAAAAGACACACGTAGTGAACTGATATATTTGTTTTTAATAGGCGTATTCCAACCTATCGTAAGATAATCAAAGTTTAGATAATCACCTTTTTCCAACCAATAATCCGTCACATTCTGGTCAACAATATTCCGTGCTGGAGCTTCTGCAAGGACATTATAGTCTGGGAAGTTTGACATGTTCAGGAAAGAAAGAGTTGTTCCGTTAAATATCTTATGTCCGAAAGCGCCATTCATCTGTAAAGAAATGTCGAATGCTTTGTATCTGAAACTTATGTTAGAACCCAATGTCATCTTAGGTGTTGCTTGTCCTGCGATATATCGGTCACCATGGTCGCTGAGGTCGATTACATTGTCATTGTTCAAATCAGCAATGTCGTATTTATAGTGTCCATGTCCGTTGTCAACGATTCCTTTGCAGTGAGGAAGATAGAAAACACCTAAAGGTTGACCTACAATCTGATAGATAATATCATTATATCCACCATGGAAACCTGCGCCATTCATACCACCGATAGGGGTTATTTCTGACGCTGTCATCTGTCTTCCATTATGTTTACCATTGAGAGAAAGGAGTTTGTTCTTTTGCCATGTCATATTGACATTGACATTGAGTTCCATGTCTTTCTTTGATATAGGAACGACGCCAATACCCAACTCAAAACCACTGTTAGACATAGAACCGATATTTGCCAATAGCTTGTCGAAGGCGAAAGTTGGCACAGGTACGTCATATTCGTAAAGCATATCGGTAGTCTTGGAATAGTAATACTCTGCTGTAAGGAGCAGACGATTGTTGAACAACCCAAGGTCTGTACCAATATTAAAGGTGCTGCGCGTCTCCCAACGTAGGTCAGGGTTACTATTGCGTAAGGTACCCATAGTGACTGTTGGTGTACCATTGTACGAGATTAAACCTACTGGTATATATTGCCTTAAGGTCAAATAAGAACTGATTCCACCAAGGTTTCCAGACCGACCATAACCGGTTCGAAGGTTCAGAAGACTAATGCTCTTATTGTTGCGTAGGAAACTTTCTTTCTTCATATCCCAAGTTGCTGAGATAGAAGGGAAGATGCCCCATGTATGGTCTTTGCCAACCATTGACGAACCATCTGCACGTGTTGTCAGATTAAGTGTGTATCGGTCGAGCAGTGTGTAGGTAAGTGTACCCATAAAAGAGGCAAGACTTGGGTCAGCATAACTACTACCAGTTCCTCCATAAGGACGGTCAGAAGCAGCCCCAAGATTGTCATAACCAAAGTAATTGTTGGTTAATCCCTTTACTTGTGTCCAAAAAGCTGCTATCTTTTTCTTCTGATATTCAGCAAGAATGGTGGCAGATAAATTGTTAATCCCCCAACGATATTTCCAATCAAGAGAGATGTTACCTAACATATCTTCGGTCTTTCGTTCTCCTCTATATGCTAATCCTTGCGCCCATACCCATGTCGGAGCAAATCGTCCGTTCTCCGTTGAGGTGTAAGAATAGGAACCTAAGGCTGCTAACTGAAGGTTATGTGTTAGCTGTAAGGACAACTGCAGATGTGAATTGAACGTAAGATTCTTTTCATCGTTACGCTCAAACAGCAATGGTTCTGTCGGTCCTATCTGTGATGCATTGCCATTCCTCTGCCAGCCGTTTCCTATTTTGTGGAATGGGAGTGTTGGATTCATTGCAGCAGTAGAGTAGGAAAGTGCTTGAATATCAAATATCTTTTCATCTTGTTGAGATGAACCGAAGGCACCAAAGTCTATCTTTAGTCTCTCGTCAAAGGCAAGCTGTGAGATGTCTAACTTAGCCACGAAGTTATTGTAATCCTTGTTTTTAATAACCGTTTGTCCACGTACATAGCCTAATGAGGCACGATAGTTAGACTTCTCACTACCTCCACTAAAAGCCACGTGGTGTGAGTTTACGAAACCTGTTCGTACTATTTCTTTTTGAAAGTTAGTATCATAGCCCTTATCAACATAGTCTAATCCCAATGCTTTTGCAGCACTAACATACTCCGTAGCATTGAGCATTCGAAGTCGTTTGTATACAACGTCGAAGCCAGCAGTTCCGTCATAGTAAATCTGGAACTTACTACCATTGCCACGCTTTGTCTTTACTTCGATAACACCCGATGCTCCTCGTGAACCATACTTAGACGTTTCTGAAGCATTCTTGAGGATAGTAAAGCTTTCGATATCAGCAGGATAAATGGTGGATAGGGTAGATAAATCAGATGAAACACCATCTATAAGGACCAGAGGGTCATTACCACCAGTAAGCGATGTCGTGCCACGAACACGCACACTGGTCAGCATTGCCATACGATCCTGCCCATTCGTAACGACATTTACACCAACGGCTTGTCCAGAAAGGGCATTGATGGCTGAGTTTACCAAACCTTTATTCATCTGTTTCTCACCTACCTTTGCCATTGAACCGACGATAGGTAGGGTATCACTCATGAGGAATAACGGCTGCTTTTGTTTTGTAGTAATGGCTTTATGTCTTCTTTGCGCATTTGCAATATCTGTAGAGCCAATTAGTAAAAGGCAGCAAACAAGTGAATGGGTTAGGAAGTGTTGTTTGGCCATATTAGGATATAATAAATGTTGTTTATACTGATTATCTAAGCAAATATACATAATTTTCGTGACATAAGTCGATAATTACAGTTTTTTTTGCTAATTTTGTTGTGTTATCCTTTTATATACTCTTTGTGAGTTGAGGAACTTAAAGATAGAAACCTAAATTATTATCAATATGGAAAAGCTTTTTCTAATGGCTTTGCTGATGGGCATGTCTGTGTCTGGTCTCCATGCACAGAAAGCCGTTATTGAGCCTACTTTCACCGAGTGGCATGACCTTCAGGTGAATGCTGTCAATCGTTTTGCAACGCATACAGACTTCTTTGCTTTTGCTCCAAATGAAAATCTGCGTGGAACAAAGCTTGAGAAGAAGAAGTCGGCTAACTATCTTTCCCTTGATGGAGACTGGAAGTTCAATTGGGTTGAGAATGCTGATCAACGTCCAACAGATTTCTTCCGTACCGATTTCGATGACTCGCAGTGGAAGACATTCCCTGTTCCTGGTATCTGGGAGGTGAATGGTTATGGCGACCCTGTTTATGTTAACATTGGTTTTGCATGGCGTGGTAACTTTAAGAATAACCCTCCTGAGGTTCCTATCAAGGAAAATCACGTAGGCTCTTACCGTCGTACTATCCGCATACCAGATAACTGGGACGACAAACAAGTTATTGCTCATTTCGGTTCTGTGACATCTTGTGTATATCTATGGGTGAACGGTAAGTTCGTTGGCTATAGTGAAGACTCTAAGATTGGACCAGAGTTTGACGTAACGAAGTTCCTCAAGAAAGGGGATAACCAGATTGCTTTCCAAGTATTCCGTTGGTCAGATGGCAGCTATTGTGAGGACCAAGACTTCTGGCGTCTCAGTGGTGTTGCTCGCGAAAGTTATCTCTATGCGCATGATGCAAAGCAGCATTTGAAAGATATTCGTATAACGCCTGACCTCGTAAATGATTACAAAGACGGTACGCTCAGCGTCAATCTTCAGTTAGCGGGTAATACAAAGGCTTTCTTAGTCTTGGAGGATGCTGATAATAATCTTGCTGCAAAGACAGTCGTTACGGCAGACAAGGCAGGACAAGCTAAGGCTTTTATGGAGCTGAGAAACCCTAAGAAGTGGACAGCAGAGACTCCTTATCTTTATAATCTCTATGTGAATGTTGAGGATGCCAAGACTGGTAAAGCTATTGAGACAATCCCTCTCAAAGTTGGTTTCCGCAAGGTTGAAATCAAAAACTCGCAGGTGTTGGTCAATGGTCAGCCCGTTCTCTTCAAGGGAGCTAACCGTCATGAGATGGATCCAGATGGTGGTTACGTTGTGACACGTGAGCGTATGATTCAGGATATCAAACTGATGAAACGTTTGAATGTCAATGCAGTGCGTACTTGCCACTATCCTGACGACCCTATTTGGTATGACCTATGCGACGAGTATGGACTCTATGTGGTTGCTGAGGCAAATCAAGAAAGCCACGGTTTTGGCTATAATAAGGATGCAGTATCGGGTAGTCCGCTCTTTGCTAAGCAGATTATGGAGCGTAATCAGCATAATGTCGGAACGAAGTTCAATCATCCAAGTGTCATTTTCTGGAGTCTTGGTAACGAGACTTGCTACAGCAAGAACTTCGATGATGCATACGATTGGATTAAGTCGCAAGACCAAAGCCGTCCTGTACAGTATGAGCGTGCCGAGTAGAATGGCTATGCCACGGATATTTTCTGCCCAATGTACTATTCTCCAAAAGCTTGTGAGGATTACTCAAAGAACGCTCAATACACTCGTCCACTTATCCAGTGCGAGTATAACCATACGATGGGTAACTCTGGTGGTAACTTGAAGGAGTACTGGGACCTTGTTCGTAAGTATCCTAAGTTCCAAGGTGGATTTGATTGGGACTTTGTAGATCAAGGCTTACACCGCAATCCTAAGTTTGATGCTTCTCGTAGGTTGGAAGATTATGAGCGTGCGGCTGATGCGGTTGATGTGAAGACGGAATACACATACGGTGGTGACTATAATAAGACTGACCCATCTGACAATAACTTCAACTGCAATGGTATGATTGGTCCTGACCGTCAGTTGAATCCACATGCTTATGAGGTTGCCTACGAATATCAGAATATCTGGGCTCGACCAGTTGACCTCAAGCAGGGCAAGATAGCTGTTCATAACGAATACTTCTTCCGTGATCTTAGCAACTATCGTATGGAGTGGAGCCTTGTTAACGAGGGTAAGGTTGTTGAGAAAGGTGCGATTGAAGAACTGAATGTGGCACCACAGCAGACAGTTGAATACACATTGCCAATAGCTGGTAAGGAGTTTGATGGTGAAGTTCTCTTGAATATCGACTTTAAGTTGAAAACTGCTGAGCCATTGATGGCAGCTGGTCAGACTGTAGCAGAAATGCAGATGGAGGTGCAGCCTTGGCAGCCGATGCCAAAGATGGAGCCTGTTGCAAAGAATAAGGTGAAGGTAACTGACAATGTAAAAGAAGGTGTTGTACGCTTTGCAGGCAACAACTTCGATCTTGTATTCGATCGCAAGACAGGTTTCCTCAGCAGTTATCAGGTTGATGGTCGTAACTTCTTGGGCGAAGGTGGTAGCTTGAAACCTAACTTCTGGCGTGCTATGACAGACAATGATATGGGTACTAACTTCCAAAATCGCCTGTCTGTATGGAAGAATCCTACAATGACATTGAAGTCATTAGAGGTTGATAAAAAGATGAATCGCCTCACAGCAGAATATGATTTGCCACAGGTAGGTGGGCAGTTGTGCCTTGTTTACCATGTTGCAAGCGATGGTGCGCTCCATGTAAGTATGGATATGGAAATGAAGGAGGGCAGCAAGGCTCCTCAACTTCCACGTTTCGGAATGTTGATGCAGTTGCCTTATAATATGGATAAGTCGGTGTTCTACGGTCGTGGACCTATCGAGAACTATGCCGATCGTAAGCTTTCACAGCGCATCGGATGCTATGAGCAGACTGCTGACAAGCAGTTCTTCCCTTACATTCGTCCACAGGAAACAGGTACGAAGAGCGATATTCGTTGGTGGCAGCAGACTGACAACAGTGGTCGTGGATTCCGAGTGTTGTTTGATGAGGCTGCTTTCTCTGCCAGTGCATTGCACTATAACATCTCTGACCTTGATGAGGGAAGTGAGAAGCATCAGCGTCACAGTTATCAGGTACCATTGTCTAAGTACACTAACCTCACGTTGGATGTCGCAATGATGGGTGTAGGTGGTATTGATAGTTGGGGTTCAGAACCTCTGAAGAAGTATCAGTTGCCAGCTGAAAACCGAGCTATGCACTTCTGGATTGTGCCAGTGTTCTAAGCTCATAGGCACAAACTATAAGATAAAAAACGCCTTTGCAGAACTCCTGCAAAGGCGTTTTTTGTAATTCTTCCGTTAAATTTGCGGATGTTTTCTGTATAGTTTTTGGGGAAGAACCAAAGTCTCTCTGACGCATAAAGCCATTTTATTCTAATACTTCAAAGATGAATGAGGACTTGAAAAATCATTACACAATCTCGGATAAAACTTCTATGAATAACGGTAAAACCATGTAAAAAAAGTAGGTTTGTAACCAACATAAAATCAGTTGGTTATAAATAGGTAAAGTAAAAGGTGCTTAATAGGACTTCAAAGGGGCGTTAGTAAGGGTCTTAAAGGGCACCT
>ERZ773035.1215-NODE-1215-length-19109-cov-18.545135_pt1 | contig 19109 bp, 13 predicted proteins | sample MGYA00511487_ERZ773035 | MGnify/ENA primary metagenome ERZ773035 (study PRJEB29015, sample SAMEA2737985) | human oral metagenome | biome: human oral; feature: human-associated habitat; material: dental | place: China | collected 2024 ...
CCTTGTTAGAGTTCATCTGGAACAAGCGGCTGATACGCTCTTTCTTACCCGAACGAGCATTGTAAACATACGAGCCGGCCTCTACCTTACCCGAGTAAACGCGGAAGAACACCAAACGGCCCATGAAGGGGTCGGTGGCAATCTTAAACGCCAAAGCCGATGTGGGAGCGTCTTCCGAAGGCTTACGCTCTTCCTCTTCGTCGGTGTTGGGGTTAACACCTACGATAGCTACTGTATCCAGTGGTGAGGGCAAGAATGCGCAAACATAGTCCAAAAGGGGTTGCACACCTTTGTTCTTGTAAGAAGAACCCAATACCATAGGAGTAAGCTCCATTGCGATGGTTGCCTTACGGATAGCAGCGATAAGTTCTTCTTCAGAAGGTTCAATACCTTCGAGATACTTCTCCATCAGGGCATCGTCGAAGTTGGCGGCGTTTTCCACCATCTTGTCGTGCCACTCCTTAGCCTCGTCCAAGAGGTCGGCGGGAATGTCTTCAATGCTGTATTCGGCACCCATCGTTTCGTCGTGCCAAAGGATGGCCTTCATCTTGATAAGGTCTATAACACCTTTGAAGTTTTCTTCGGCACCGATTGGTATCTGCACGGGGCAGGGGTTTGCGCCCAAAATGTCCTTCATTTGCTGAACCGTCTCGAAGAAGTCAGCTCCCGAGCGGTCCATCTTGTTCACGTATCCAATACGTGGAACGTTGTACTTGTCGGCTTGGCGCCATACGGTTTCCGACTGAGGCTGAACGCCGTCGGCAGCCGAATAGGTAGCCACTGCACCGTCGAGAACACGCAGTGAGCGTTCCACCTCGGCGGTAAAGTCAACGTGACCCGGAGTGTCGATAAGGTTAATCTTAAACGACTTCTTATCATAGTTCCAGTTACACGTCGTAGCAGCAGAAGTAATGGTTATACCACGCTCCTGTTCTTGTGCCATCCAGTCCATGGTGGCTGCACCATCGTGCACCTCACCAATTTTGTGGGTCTTACCCGTATAGAAAAGGATACGTTCAGAAGTTGTGGTCTTACCGGCATCAATGTGAGCCATGATACCGATGTTACGAGTCAAATGTAAATCGCGATTTGCCATTGTCTTTTATATACCTATTTATATATTAGAATCTGAAATGTGCGAATGCGCGGTTTGCCTCTGCCATGCGGTGCATGTCTTCCTTACGCTTGTAAGCGCCGCCTTGGTTGTTAAAGGCGTCCATAATCTCGGCAGCCAACTTGTCGGCCATGGTCTTACCACCACGTTTGCGGGCGTAAGAAATCATGTTCTTCATCGAGATGCTTTCCTTGCGCTCTGCACGTATTTCGGTAGGAACTTGGAACGTGGCACCACCAATACGGCGGCTCTTCACCTCCACTTGGGGCGTGATGTTGTCCAAGGCCGTCTTCCAGATTTCGAGGGGCGACTTTTCTTCCTTCTCCATCTTTGCCTTTACGGTATCAAGGGCGTTGTAGAAAATTTCGTACGAGGCATTCTTCTTGCCATCGTACATCAAGTGGTTTACAAACTTAGAGACCTTTTGGTCGTTGAACACGGGATCGGGAAGGATCACGCGCTTCTTTGGTTTTGCTTTTCTCATTTTTGTTTTGAAAAAAATAATTCTGCATGGGGTTGTCACCTGTTCTTCAACTTCCGCACCCGGATGTTTACTCAACCTTTTAGGCGTGTCATAAAACTTATCAAAACCCGCCTCAAACAATTCACCAGCAAAACGGTTTATACTTTCTTGGTGCCTTTATCGTCTGCACCTCGACGTTTCTGTTCACTTGTCTTTTTCTGAATAAGCTTTTAAGTTTGCAAACCCCGGCAAACACCTCTCGCCTAGCCCCGAAGTCCTTGCTACCGCAAGCCTTACCGGCATAAGAGTTCACGAACTTAAAAACTTATTGCGGCGCGCATCTTATTTCTTAGCGGCCTTAGGACGTTTTGCGCCATACTTCGAACGGCGCTGCGTGCGGTTGGCTACACCGGCGGTATCAAGCGTACCGCGAACAATGTGGTAACGAACACCAGGGAGGTCTTTTACACGGCCGCCACGAACAAGCACGATGCTGTGCTCTTGCAAGTTGTGGCCTTCTCCGGGAATGTAAGAGTTAACCTCCTTTTGGTTTGTCAGACGCACACGGGCAACCTTACGCATTGCCGAGTTAGGCTTCTTAGGGGTTGTGGTGTAAACACGAACACAAACGCCACGGCGTTGCGGACACGAGTCCAACGCAGGCGACTTGCTCTTGTCCACAAGCACCTTTCTGCCTTTTCTTACTAGCTGTGAAATAGTAGGCATAATTTTACTTTTTAATCTTATATGTTATTTTCGTTATTATCAAGCGGATACAGAAACGGCACAATATGCCTTTTCGGGGTGCAAAGTTACTAACAATTATCCTAACCACCTAACATACGCCCCTCTCATTTTCATTCATGATATGGTATTTTGATTTATTTAAATATTATTAACACGCAACACGGCTTCATCGCCGAGCGAACACCCCTTAAACGCATCTACCACCCCACCTCATTCGCACCTATTCGCACAACAAAATCAACATCTGCTGTCCTCGTATAAACATCAACTTGGCGAGATACCGCTTTTCTCCATAAACCAGTAAGGCGGACTACGCAACAGCTATCCAAAGAAAAGCAAAATGTGGAAGAACATGCGAAAGGATGTATAGGCAAAGTTTGTACAAGCAGACCTAAACATTTCAAGCTGCATGTTAAACCTATTGCACAAGACATCTACCATACACACCAACGCCAAAGTGCAATAAATTTGCAGAAGAACAACGTGCGACAGCGGCAAAGAGGATGTGCACAGAGAATAGTTATCCCTTACTACATCTAACACAAAAGCCTTTCACCACAAGTAACCATCAGTTACAAAGGTCAGAGCGGGAAAATGTTTCGGCAATCTAAATATGAATTAATTTCTCAGGTTACACAAACAGCCCGCAAAGGTCTGCCAACAAGCGCACAAATCGTCGCGTATTAGCAGACCATTGCAGGCCACCTGTTCCTATTGGAGTTTTCTTTACGCCTAAGTCATATACACAACAAGTTCGATTTACCTAAACCAGCCCAAACTCCATTTAGACAATCTAAGCCATAAGCTATCATTAATTTCCCTTAACCATATCAAACCGGTAGCCAATCGTAAATTGGAAAGAGCTAAACTTGGTACGCGGCACGGCATACGTCAACCCAAGGTTGTATCGTGCCTCAACCACAAACTGATTAAACTCGTACGATACACCCAAAGGTATCGATGCCTCCACTGCTTTAACATCGGGGTCGTTGCGGTTTTCTTTAGTGCCAGCACCCTTAATGGTAAAGCTATTGCTTACATTAAAGCCTAACTGCAAACCCGTTTTAAGAGCAAGGTTTCTTGCTACATAAAAGTTAGCCAACACAGGCACATTAATATAGTTGTAATTGTAAGTGTACTTAAAGTCGCCCAAAGCGTACTTAGTTCCCTGCTGCGAGTAAAGCAGGCCAACAGACCAACCAAACTTGGCCTTCGATTGCCACTCTGCTTCAAGCCCTACAACCATCCCTGGCTTAAAATCAGAATCATAGTGGTTGGTTAGTTTCGACAAATTCAACCCTATTTTAGGCTGCAACGATAACGACTTCACTTCATGCTGCGCGTTGGCAATGCCATTAAACACGATGGCCAACATCAAAATAGAAATTATCTTCTTCATTCTCTATCTAAAACTATAAACATATTGCATCCGTGCAAGTTCAGTATAACGGCCCTTGCCTACTAACTTTGATTTGTTCATGCGCCTACTTGTCCACATGGTAGATAGTCAGCCAAAAGGCGTTCTATACTAACCAAGACCGCACCCTTCTTTAACGAGCCGCCTGCGTTAAGACAATAACAACGTCAAAATGCGGATGCAAAGGTATGCACTTTACTGCACAAAAGCAAAGATTTGCCACAAAAGAAACAGCTAAGCGGCACTCCTATATATAATAAGGAGTATGAAAAGATAAGGGCATACTTTGCCTAAGGCATTCAACCCTATTCTCAATTAATGACCCGATTTGGGGTTAACAAATTTCTTCACAGCCTGATAGTAAGACACTATGAAGACCGTGAGGCGTATGAGCTGAACTTTATATGTACCCAAAAAACCGTTCTTAGGTACACACCCAAGCCAACGTGTACCCGTTTTCGCGTTTTTGGGTACATATCCAAACCCATGTGTACCTGATATTCCGTTCTAGGATACGCATTCTCACTTTCTGACAGACTCAATACTCTCGGTGTCGTTGCTTTCGTCAACACGATGATGGATAAACAAATCCATCAACTTCGTATTGATGTAATAATTGCTGCGGCCGAACTTTACCTTTTGGAGTAAGCCCGCCTCAACAATTCTATCGAGGTACTTGGTGGCAGTTTTTCGCTGCACCATCATGTCTTTCTGCATATACTCAATTTTGGTGTATGGATGAAAGAATAGGTTATTTATCAGTTCATGCTTATACAACCTTCCAAAAAGTGGGCGTAATTTAGGTTCTTCCGTTATAACACATTACTTCTGAAAAACAAAGTGATGTGTTGTTCTAAACCAGTTTCATACTTCTTCATATCACCCTTTCGCTCTTCGTTTTGCAGGCCATCTTACAAATTGCGAATTGCTACTCACAGATTGAGGATTTACCGACTGAAAGAACACTATTCGGTAATTGCAATTACCAGCAAGGCGACTTAGTCACTTCTAAACGACTAAGATAAATGACTAAGATAAAGACCTTACGTATTTTTGATTTCTACTGTTAGGCTTTTCCGGTATCGTCATTTCAAGGAAACCACCCTCGATCAACGGGTCGATGTATCGACTTTTAGCATTATTACGGTGCTTTAGGCCTAAGTGCGCCATAATCTCCGTGAGACTTCGGGCTTGCTTGCAGAAGGTCAAAACCTCGTTCATCGTATCGGTAGACTTAGCTGCCGACTTAGTCACTTTCTCACCATCAGTGACTAAGTTAAGTGACACAGACGGTTTCACCATCACCTCGAAAGCCGTTACTTTACTCACATTAAATTTTGGTTCGGGGTTTCCGTTTTCACTTAGCATGTTTTTGACGCGCTGAACACCTCGGTTGAACATATTAACGTATTTCATTCCACGCATAGCCTCTCGTCTGCATTAGTTGGATTTCAATAAAACACATTTTATATATAAAACACCCATATTTCATTTAATTTAGTTACCTTTGTATTTGTATATTGACGAGCTTGACTTTAAATGCTTAGCCACATCATCCACGTCGCGACAAGCCGACCAATCAATGCACATTATGAGATAATTCCATTACTTAAAAACGCAAATTCGCATTACTTTTTACATTTAACATACAAATTTATGAGAACTAACTATTTAAAAATTGGCCTTGCTGCTGCGATGATTACATTGCTAAGCATCCACACTGCCTATGGCTTAACTCTTAAACCTGTTTCAGACGTAAAAAAGAGCGACTGGCGTCGCATCTTAAACGAGTATTGCACCAATTATATGCCGTCTTGCTTTGGCATACAGTATATTGACGGAACATTAGCTGTCCACAAAGCCACTTCCACAAGCAACAACAACACGCTAGTAATAGGTTTTTTCTCATATACCGACAAGAACGGAAAACGCCATAACCGTAAAGACTATCAAGCAGAAATTGAAGTTTACAATACAGAAGTGCAACGCATTATGTTTAGGCTTTTACGACCTGCGGACATGACACACACAAAAGCCTACTGGGATGAGTGTTCTCAAAACTTTGGAGAAATACAACGAAGAGCAGACCAAGATGAGTACCAAAAGCAAGAAAATAGAGAATACACGCGCTTGCTTAACAATTTTTGCAGAAGAAACTACAATTCATGCTTCTCTGGCAGGACATATCAAGAAAATTCGCTACAAGTAAAAACGATAACCCAAGACGACTACGGCATCATTTACGTAACAGGCATTCACACTTACGTCGGACGAACGGGCAATGTTTATAAGGAAGCAAGATTCGAGGCTAAGGTTCAAAAAGAAGGCAACCGAACAAGAATAGAATTCAAGAAAGAGTCGGCACCAGATTTCACTCACTCAGACTATTATTGGGAAAGATGTACAAAAGATTATTAAGCCTATTCAACCGCCATACAACACACCTGTGCATTTACTTCGTTATGTCAACAGCATACACAACGGCAAAAGCTAAAGTCATACCGATGCCCACACATACAATTGACACGATTATCAACAATTGGCATGTTGTCTTAAAGCAGGTTCACAACGGAAACATTCTCAAGAAAAGCCTCCGTATTAACAATGGGCCTATGTATGAGGGCGTATATAAAGATGCTTTCTTGAATTTCAAAGAGAACGAGGTCTGGCTGTCAGTTGAGAAGCGATTCACTGGATACGGAGATGTATTTAGGCCTATCTTACAAAACATTAGAATTGCAAGACATGTCGAGTGGGCCGATTTATTCCTAGCCACCAACAAACGCCTGTACATAAATATAGATGACGTTCTAGGCGACAGACGGCTGTTATGTGTCGACGATACTGGCCAAATCTCAGAACTACCCTTGGAATATGATTATCCAAACATTGGCTACAACTCTATGTCTGCATTATTGGAACTCCTCCGCCACGAGTGCGATGATGATGAAGGAGCACAGATGGTTGTAAATAAATTCTTTTTGCCAAGTGCAGCCAGACGTTTTGACATTTCTACTATTCCAAAGTTGTTCACCCAAAACTGCATCAGCTATGGTCATCTCGCTCGCGACTATGGCGAGGGCGTTATGTTGGTTCGGGTTTCGAAAGATTACAGAAACGAGCCATATTCAGCATGCAAAACTAAACGATTTATGATCATAGGCGACTCATTGATGCTTGATAGCTTAAGGAACCCAACAGAACTAGCACGAATTCTTCCTAATGATTCATTAGACAAGTTGCAGAACACGATGCAAAGATTCGATCGAGAGTTAAACCTTTTCTTCGATTACGAACACGACCATGTGGACAAACGTTTTGAAAACTCTTCGTACTATACAGACATAACCACACAAGAAAGTTATGATAATTACCAAAACGATAACGACACGGTTTATCACAAGAGCTGTCCAGGTTATCTTGCAGTACGAGCAGTCTGGGAATCACCTTGGGTTACATCGCCACGGTATGGAGTAGTGATAAACAACGACTCTGTGCTTCAATTCCATGATGGAGACTGTAACTTTATGTGGCTAAATATTAAAGATAGAATGAGTAAGACATGCTATTACGCAACAGAGGATGGGAACGGGATTCCATCACCCACAGAGTATAGCGTGTCGTTCAACACCTCCGTCTTACCCAAAGACTATCTTTTAAGTGCCCAGTGCAAAGAAATATTCCAAAACGATAAACGATTATACTTTCTCAATGGGACAACAGCAGAAAACACGATGTTGTTTTGCTGTAACTATAATGATGCTAATGAAATTATTCCACTTGGATTCTGTTTAAACCCAACAGAAAGAGAAAAGACACTAGAATTAAAGCTGTTCTACACAATGTATGCATACGAGCTCTTACAGAAACGAATAAACAAGCAGGCACTTTCCGATGTATTAAATCAATTCTGTACTAAAGAAGTAGCAGAGCAGATTTTAAAAGATGGGCCAAAGACATTATTCGGAAAAGAGAAAATTTCTATGGATGATGTTGCAAGTTACACATTAAACACATCGTATGAAGGAAACACCGTTCTCTGTCAAGGCAACAAAATCTTAAAAAACGGGCGTAAGCTTAGAGATGTCAAGATTATGTGGGAAAAGAAAGGAACAGGCTTTAACAAATACAAGATCTGCGCTATCAAGTAGAGTTAATAAGCTACACATATAGTTCTAGTGCACTAAACTCAAAATTTGATTACATGCACTCAAGGAACTATGTACAAACTTATATACTTAGCTAACTTCCTGTCAAGTTGGAATTAAGGGGGGGAATCCCCCATAATTCCAACTTATAACAACAAGCCTTAATCACAACTCCACTGCATGTCGTCTTGGGCAAGTTTCAAGATGTCGTCTTCGAGTTGTAGGGCGTTCAGAACCCTCACCACCACGCCGAGAGAGACAGCAGACGAGCCTTTCTCCAAACGTGATAACGTAAGGCGGCTGCATTGCGCCCGCTGCGCCACCTGATCCATCGTCAGATTTCTACGTAGTCTTGCTAGGCGAAACTGTTCACCAACAACATTCAGTTTCTCCTGCAACCCTCTGGTCATCCAGTTCGATTTGGTAAATTTCGTCATAATGTATCGTTTGTGATACAAAGATAGAAAATAATGTTTAACTAATAATACTTTATGAGGTATGAAAAAGATAACGTGAATGACTTACAGACTGGAACAAACCGCAAACTTAACTACTCATAAACGCCGTAAGCAAACAATTGATGAACACACTAACGAACAAGCCATGAACTTACAAACCCTAAACCCTTAAAGTTAAAATCAGTACTTATATTTTACAAAACACACATTATTCGCCAACCTATTCTAGCGAAAACAATGGGCTAAAAGTAGGTAATTTAGTACTGTTTTCCATCTTCACCCGCCCTTAACATGTCCATTTTTAAGAACACAACGTGCATTTAGCACCATTTTGCCTTTCTAGATGGTTGCCAATTCGTGTTTTCTTTAACTCCAAATACCTGCGTTTTGCACCTAAAAAACCACGATTTTAGGTATATTTCGCCCTTATTCTACACGTCATACTATCAAAATATATGACCTAAGTGCCAATGCTCGCCGTGTTTTGTTGCATTTCGTTGTGCATATTATTGCATTTAGCCTTGCGTTTTGCAGCATATTGGTCTGCGTTTTGCGGCATTTTGCAGTGCGTTTTGGTGCTAAATGCAGGAAATTCTGGTGCTAAATGCAGGAAATTCTGGTGCAAAACGCATGCTGTTGAGTGCCAATTGCATATTCATACTACATCAAATGGGCTGGCCACCATTATAAGCCCTGCCCCATTCAGCACCAAAACAAACCCGCGCGAGAATCGAATATTTGCGGCAGGTTGAGCGATTGGTGGATAAAATGGCACTCATAATGTTAAAAATTAGGCTTAAAAATTTACAAAACACAAGGTAATGGCTAGCACGTTTAGTTATTCTCGCCGGCCTTGCTCCTCTAGGGGGCTAGGTATTCTGGGGGTTCTAGGGGTTGTTCTAGGTGTTCTAGGTTGACTAGATGAGCTAGAGGTTCTAGGAGTTCTAGGTGGACTAGGTGAGCTAACTGGGCTAGGTGTACCAGGATTTCTAGGTGAACTAGCTGAACTAGCTAAGCTAAGTGTTCTTGTTTATCTAGCTTCTTAGCACTTTTTGTCCTTCTAGTTTTCTAGCCCAAACTAGGCCAGTTTGCAAACAAAAAGGGGATGTGCCACAGCAGGCACATCCCCTTATGTTGCGTTCGAAGGCCATTCGTAAGGCCTTAATCTGTGGTCATTGGGCCACCTTTGGCAAGGTGATGGGAAACAACGGGCTGTCTACATGCTCCTTATAAACGATGTCTACCAGCTTTTTCACCACATCGGGATGTTGGGCTGCAACGTCGTTGTCCTCGTGTAAGTCGGTTGCGAGGTTGTAAAGGTGTGGCGTGCCCTTAATAACAATCAGTTTCCAATCGTCCATGCGCACGGCAATTTGGTTGGTTTCGGCAAACTCCCAATAAAGGTGGGGGTGGCGTTGCTGTGCCTTATCGTTGCCCAAGAGCGTGGGGGCGATGGAGAGACCATCGAAAAAGTCGGTGGTTAGGCGCTTGTTTCGATAGCGTTGCACATAGTTCTTTACGCCTGACAGTTCGCAGAAAGTGGGCATAAGGTCGTAGAAGGCGAAGGGCAAGTCGCTCTCTTTGCCGGCCTCGACGCGGCCTTTCCAGCGCGCAATGAAAGGAATTCTGATGCCCCCTTCGTAACACTGGCGCTTAATGCCGCGCAACTTTCCGTCGCGATTGAAGAACGAAGGGTCGGCACCGCCTTCCTCGTGCGGTCCGTTGTCGCTCGTGAAAATCACCAGTGTGTTGTCGTCTAGCCCCTTTTGCTTTAACACCTTCAATATCTCACCAACATACAAGTCGAGCCTTGTTATCATGGCTGCAAACTGCGCATGGGTGTGTTCTACGGCATTGTATCGCGATGCCTCTTGCCCACCCCACGTCTTGTCTACAAAGAACTTCTTTTTATAGAAAGCCACAAGCGAGTCGTTGGGCTGCGCCAACTCGGCATGAGGGAGGGTGTAAGTGAACACCCCGAAGAAGGGTTTGTCGGCCGTTTGCGTTTCGAGCCACTGCAAAGCACGGCGGTGAATGAGGTCGGCCGAGTATGCCGTTCGCTTAAAATAGTTGTCGCCAAACATCGGATGCGCGATATTGTCGTCCAAAACCACGCGCTGCACGCCCTTATCTCCTCGCGACCTGCTATACGAATTGAGGAAATTGGGGTAGTAGAGGTGGGCTTGGAACTGGCAGATATAACCAAAGAACTCGTCAACGCCGCGCTTGTCGGGCGTTGATGCCGACCCCTCGTAGCCGCCAGCCCACTTGCCAAACATGCCCGTTTGGTAGCCGTTGGCCTTCATAATCTCGGGAAGGATTACGTGATTGGCATCGTAGGGATGTTGCCCCACGATGCTGAAATCTCGGTTTTGGCCGTAGAACACGGGCTCGCTATCGCCCCAATACTCCTTGTTTCCGCGCACTTCGGTGTGACCCGAGTGCTGTCCCGTCATGAAACATGCCCTCGACGGCGCGCTAACGGGTGCCCCCGCATAGGCTTGCGTAAAGCGTATGCCCTCTGCGGCCATGCGGTCGATGTTGGGCGTTAGGATGAGCTGTTGTCCATAACAGCCCAAATCGCCGTACCCCATATCATCGCACATGATGTAAATGATGTTGGGTCTGGTGTTTTTTGCGGCCAAAGCGGGGGTTAGGGCCAACCATGCGGCCTGCGTAAGCAGGATAGATGATGTTGTTTTCATCGTTTTTAATTGCCTAATCCAAATAGTTTATTGTAACCAGGGTTTTGTGTTAGCTGCTTATTCAGCACGATTTGACTGGTGGGAACCATGCTTAAATAATAGGTGTCTAACCAACCGCCATGCGCAAGCGGACTCTCGTAGGTGTAAATCCAGCCGCTGCCAGCGGTGTTGTTCTCGGCTGCGGCCTTTCCGTTGGTCACAATTTCGTCGTAATCAACAAATTGCCCCGTGTAGGCATTTGCCTTTGGCGCATAGATATTGTCGGCGGCTGTGGTCCACAATCCGCAGGGTTGCCTGTTTACATAATAGGCAGCCTTTGCCCATCTGCGCACATCGTAGAAGGCAAATCCCTCGCCAAAGAGTTCTATCTGGCGTTCGCGGCGTATCTCCCACAGCACGGGGTCGACGTTGTAGTTGCCAAACTTACCGCCATTGCCTGTCCACCAAGGCGCATTGCCTTTGTCGCGATTGGGGTCGAAGTTGTCGTTGATGTCTGCCACCGTCATGTGTGCAACGTCGGCTCGGTCGCGCAGTTTGTTGATGGTTTTGTCTGCAACCGATTGGTCGAACTTATGGAGTTCCCATGCCGCTTCGGCATAGTTCAGCAGCACTTCTTCAATCTTAAAGATGGGCTTATCGGCCGTACAGAAAGCCGAAGAGCCTGTGGAGAACTCCCACATGTCGTAGTTTTTCCAGAAGTAATAGCCCGTTCGGCAGCGCATAAAGGGCACCCGCGAGTCGGTGGTGAGGTTAGGACTAACGGGTGTTAGCGATGCGCCCCAGTTTTGTCCGGGGCATCTTTTCATGCCTTCGCCACCGGCTGCCCCACCTCTTAGGCACTTATCGTTCAGGCCCATGTAGTCGATGTAATAGCGGTACTTGGCAGCCTCGTCGGCGGTTACGATGTGTCCTTGGTTGTTGTCGCCCGCCTTTAAGAAGCGCCAGGTCTTAAACGTATTCACGTTATCGGGCGTACCCTTGTAAGGAGCAACCACATAAGGGGGCTGAATGTTTTGATATAGCCGCGGATCGCGTTGGGCAAAGGTGGCCCACATGTCCTTACCCTTTCCGCCTTGATAGCCAGATGCGGCATTGGCAATGGGCAAACCATTCTTCATCAAGAACATGTCTACCGTGTATTGGGGTACGTCGGCAGCGTTGGCCGCGATGTGTTCGAAGTCGTTGTAGCGATTCATCAGCACGTTGTTGACAAACTCTTTGTAGAAGATAACGCCGGGCTTACCCTTCAAGCTCTCGGTGGTCCACAGCTCGCCATAGCCCGTTGCAGGCGTGTTTTGCTTGTCTACGCCCAGATACAGGCTGGGATAGGCATCCATTAACTCTTGCGAAACGGTTAAACACTTTTGCAAATAGGTTTCGTAAGGTTCGTTAAGGCCATGATACTTGGCCCATGTTCCTTCGCGAAGTAAGAAACGCGAGAGTGCGGCCTTTATGGCATTAGCCGTAATGGTGTTGTCGCCATCGTTGAACGAGCCGATGTTTGCGGCAGCATACTCCAATCGGGCGATGATGCTATCGGCAACAGCTGCGCGCGGTGTGCGTGGCCCGTAGCTTTCGGGCGAGCTGTCGTCGAGAACCTTATTCACCCAAGGCACATCGCCAAAGCGGTCGATGAGTTCCATATACCAATAGGCCGAGAAGAAGTAACCAACCGAACGCCAATGCGCCGCTTGTGCCTCTGTAAGCACGCCATCGCCCAAATGGCTCAGCATGATGTTGATGCGGCGGATGTAAGAGAAATCCCATCCGCCACCATCTGATGTGGCTGTGACGGTTTGGTAAGCATAAGGATTGCGCGCATTGTCGCGATGCGTAACCAGTCCGCCAAACCAATCGCCAGCAAACTGCGCGTCCATATAGCTGCTGTTGATGCTGGTTTGAATGGTGGTGTTAATAAACATCCCGTAGCAAGGGTTCATAAAAGCCTTGAAGTTATCGTACTCTTTGAAGGCATTTTCCTCGGTAAGGTCGGTCAAAGGGTACTTTTCCAGAAACTGGTCGTTGCATGCCGTCAGGGTTGTAGCAACAAGAAAAGCGGCCGTTAATATCTTTTTCATAAGAACATTAGTGATTAGAATGTGATACTTGCGCCAAAAGAGATGGTGCGATAATAGGGATACTCCCACGAAATAATGTTGCTTAGCGCATTAGCTGTGGTTTTGGGTGGTCGCCCTTCGGGGTCGTAGCCTTTGGGAAGCTGGCTGAAAGTTGCCAAATTCTCTACACTTACATAGAATTTTGCATCCTGCAAGTAGGCGCGTTTAACCCACATTCGGGGCAAGGTGTAGGACAGCGTTACGTTCTTGACGCGCAAGTAGGCAGCATTTTGCAGATACTTGTCGCTTGCGCGCGTGTTAGAAGCAACGTTGTTGCCTTGGTCGTAAATGCGGAACAGCTTGCTGTTGGGATTTACCGGCACCATATAGTCGCTGCTTGCGGGGTCGTAGCTCTTGGCTCGCCAATAGTCGGTTTGGTTTGAATAAAGTGCTTGGAACACGGCATCGCCAGCACCTGCCCCTCCAAATGGGAACACAGCCGAACCGCCTAACCAATAATCGCGCTTGCCAACACCTTGCAACAGCACTTCTAGGCTTAGGCCCTTGTATGCTGCTCCAAGGCTTGCACCGAACTGATAACGAGATGCGTCGTTGCCAATTACCTTGCGGTCGCCGGGGTTATCAACGGTGTTGTCGCCTGCATTAATAACGCCGTCTTCGCGCAAGTCCTTAAACTTAACGTCGCCGGGCTGTGGGTTAAAGCCGTTAATCTTCGTAACGCCCTGTTTCAAAGTCCATGTCTTGTGCTTGGCGTCTGCCTCATTAAAGTCGTCGATGGTGTAATAGCCGTCGGTAACATAGCCCCAAATCTCACCTATCTTCCTCCCCACATAGTAATCGGAGAGCAGTTTCGACTCGTTATTAAACCGAGTTATCTCAGCTTGGCTGTCGTAGATGTTAAAGCCAACATGATAGCTAAAATCGCCAATCTTGTCGCGCCATGTAACATTTAGTTCCCAGCCCTTGTTCTTCATGTCGGCCACATTCTGCAACGGAGCCGTTGTTCCCACCACCTTGGGTATCTCCATACCAGCAGCCAACATGCCCGTTGTTTGGCGGTTAAACCAATCGAACGTTGCCGTAAGGCGGTTCTGGAAGGCGTAGAGGTCGAAACCAACGTTAAACGTTGTTACCTTTTCCCACGTAAAGTTGCGGCTAACCAACTCGGGCGAAGTGAAATAAGTTGTCTTGCCTTCGCCGTTCAGCAGATAGGTGCCGTTGCTGTTTACACTTATAACTGGCGAGAACTGATAGGGGTCGATACGCTGGTTGCCTACCGAACCATAAGACATGCGGACCTTAAAGTCGTCTAACCAACGGTTGGCCCACTTCATGAAAGGCTCCTGACCCATACGCCAGCCCACACTCACCGAGGGGAAAAAGCCAAAGCGATGGTTCTTGGGAAACTTAGAAGAGCCATCATAACGTCCGTTCAGCTCTAAGAGATAGCGGTCTAAGAACGAATAGTTCAAACGGGCAAAGCCACTGCGAATGGTGTACTCCGAGTACTTATCGAATAAGGTTTTTTCACCTGTTCCGCCTGCGAAAGAAGGCACCGTGGGCACCGCCTGCGCCAACACGTTGCCATAGAAATAGCGATAATACGACTTCTCCTGGTTAAAACCCACCATCGCCTTAAAGGCATGCGCACCCCAATTGTTTTCGTAATTGGTAAAGAGGTTCAGGGCGTTATACTTCTTTGTTTCATCATACATGCGATAGTAGTCTTGCCCTTCTTCCATCGAATACTTGGCGGCAAGCTGCACATCGGCAAACCTAAATCGGCCGGTATAAAACTGATAGTGATTGTCTTTGCGGTCGTAGGTGTACTCGCCCGTGATGCTCCAGCCGGGCAAGGGCTTGAAAATAGAGCGCAAAGCCACACGTGGTTCCGACTTCTCCAAATGCGAGGTGGGTGCATACAACAGCATGTTCAGCGGCGTTTGCGAAGGCAAGTTGCCTTGAACACTTAGAATGTCGCCAGGGATTAGGCCTTCGGGATAATAATATATCAAACGAGTTGAGTAAAAACCGCTCATGTTTCCCACGTTCTGCGGCTCTTGTTTGGTAGAGTTGGTGTAAGAGATGGTGGCCTCTTGGGTAAACCATTTCTGGATGTCGGCCGAGATAAAGCCGTTGATGGTTTTACGCCTGAACATGTCCTTATCTGTAACCAACGGACCATTTTCGCGGCTTAAACTTCCCGAAAGGCGATAACATATCTTTGAACTTCCGCCCGAAAGGGTTATGTTGTGGTTGCTAACGGCACCCGTGGTAAGGATGTTCTTGGCCAGGTTCTTTTCAGAAAGCCAATAAACGCGGCCGTCGGTATCCTTAAAGATGCCGTCGCCCACGGTTGCGATAGACGAAGGGTCGTTTTGATATTGTTGCAGATAGTTGCGCCATCTGCTAACGTCGCCGTTGCCGGCCCAATAAGAATTAGAATAGCCCGCTTCGATATAGGCATCCAAATATTGCATCAACGAGGCTTGCTCCAAATGGTTGAGCGACTTTTCCCAACCCACATTGAAGTTGTAGTTGGCGGTAAAGCGCGCATCAGACTGGGGGCGCTTGAGCGTTACCAATATCACACCGCCAGCCGCACGCGCACCATAGATGGCCGAACTGGCGGCATCTTTCAGCACCGACACGCTCTCGATGTCATCGGGGTTGAGCGAGCTGATGTCGCCTTCAACGTTGTCTATCAGCACAAGTGGCGCGCCTCCGTTAATAGAAAGGGTGCCACGCACATTCATAGACTTGGCAAAGCCAGGCCCCGAACCGCCGCCAATGGTAAGTCCCGGCATGGCACCTTGCAACGCGGCAGCTGCATTAACAACAGGCCTGTCGCCCAACACGTCGCTCATTTTCACTTGCGCCACCGAACCCGTTAGGTTGGCTTTCTTCTGTGTTCCATAACCAACAACCACCACTTCGTCGATGGCCTTGGCGTTATTCTGCAAGGTCACCGTCATGTTGGGGCTGGCCTTCACCTCTGTTTCGGTAAAGCCAACGTAGCTAACAACCAGTGTTGCCCCTGCGGGGACATCCACTTTAAATCGGCCGTCGAGGTCGGTTACGGTGCCATTCGACGTTCCTTTCTGTACAACAGAAGCGCCAATGAGCGGTTCTCCCAGTGCATCTTTAACCATACCCGTAATAGTTGTTGATGTTTGCGCATTCACATACAAAGGAATGAGCAGCAGCAAAGTGAGCAAAAGCCTACCTACTGCATTCTGACTTCGTTTTTGATAACTGTTCATCTGTATTTATTTAAGTAATATGTAGTTAGGTCACAGCAGTTTATGCACCGTCAAGGCGCACATTACATGTTCATCTATCCAGCATTAATCCTCATTCACAATGGGCGGATCTACCCAAAAGTAGAATAGTTTTCAACGCATTTTTATCAACGCATCATCGTTTATCGCATCATACAACATCGGCTGCCCACGGGCGCACCATAGGCGCCTGTGCAGTAGTTCTCAATGTTTAACGCTTGTTAAGCTGTTGTTTAGGCGGTGTAAAGATATGTATTTTTCGTGAATAGCGCATCTTCTTAACGATTATTAATTGTATATTTCTAAGATTTATATGCAGATGGCGGTTTAGAAAGGGTTGAAGAATGGCAAACGCAACTTAACTTGCTGAAATATCAAAGCCACTGCAAGCCTGCCCTACTAAGGTGGAAATAGCTGTATGGCAAAAGCCAAACACACAATCGACCTGCGGTACAATGCAGGCCTTGTTCTTGCGAATATCAATTTCATGCGGCCTTCTGCTGATGGTTCAGCATACCGCCTTGTTGCACATAGGCAAAAACATTGTTGCACCACAAAGCCAACAAAAACCGCAGTTGGGCAAAAACCGCTTTTTGGCTGGCTAAAAAAGAATAAGAAACACTAGGCATATGGCTAACACATGTACGGCTATACAGAACTGAACTGCCTCTGCCCCAGCACACGGCGTAACGAGCCATGCCCACATCACAGGCCCTATAAAAGGACAAAGCATGGAGCAAACCATAAAGAGCAGGTAGCCAGAACATCCCCTGCCCCATGCAATGAACGGCGCCTGTATCAACGCGACAAAGAAATAAATGAAATAAAACAATTCCATGGTTATTTGTAGATTTTCTTTGATTACTTTTTATATCAGCATCCGATTTAGATATTATTGAAGCTGCCTAAGCTTGCTAACATCCAAACGGCTTATCAAACACAAAGTTAATTGATAAACCAATTAAATTCAAACATCTTTTACTTTAATTTCTCTGGAGCACATAAATTTTATATAATGAAGTCGGTTTTTCCTTCAATGTCTCCATAAACTGTGTGGGGGCTGTTGTCTTCGTGATGCTAACACAAGATAACAAACGCCTTTAATATACGAAGAACAAGGGCTATCTACCGATGGGTATAAACCCGATACAACCCAACATCTTACGAATGTATCAACCTACCAATTTACAAACTCAATAACACATAAGCTTATGGCCCATCAACCTACAAACACTTACAAGCCCGTTCATCCGCCCATTCATCAACTCTCAAACTCATAAATGCACCCTCTCAAAACCTTAAAATCTTTGTTTTTATTTTACAATACCGCTCTGTTTTCCGCTCCGTTCTAGCAAAAATATAGGTTATAAAGTTGGTAAAAAGCCACTTTTTCTAACCTTTCACGCTTTGGTGTTTGTCTAATTTTAAGCCAAGAACCTGCATTTTGCACCATATTGCCTTTCTATTTTGGTTGCCAGCCCGTAATTTTTCATGCCCAAAAACGCACTTTTAGCCCCTAAACCCCCACTTTTTGATACCCATTTTGCCCTTTTGGGTCATGGGTTTCGTGGTTCGGAAGGGTTTTATTTATACCATTGTAGCGTATTTTTATGCTTATCGCCTTGACGTTAGCACCATTTTACACTGCATTTTGCTGCATTTTACCTTGCGTTTAGCACCAAAACGCACACCATTTTGCACCAAAACGCACTGCGTTTTGCCGCATATTGCACGCCATTTTGCAGCAAATAGCACCATATTCTGCTAAGAATGGCCCAAAATATGGTGCAAACGGCGGCTTCCTTAAATAAAAATTCATTTTGCCAACATCCACATGCCACCCCTTTTTGCATCAAAACAAACCTTCGCGAGAATCGTTTTTTTGCGGCAAGGTGAACGATTGGTGGACAAAAAGGGCACTAAATATGTTAAATTTCATACCGAAGACAAGACAAAACAGATTAACCTGCGTACACGCGCAAAGGCAACGGCAACGGGAAGCAGGTAGGCTTACAACCGCCAGCACGAGCGGTTGCTGGGCATGCAGCTCACAGCCAACGGCGACGGCAGCATGCAAACGCAGAAGAAATAGGGCATTGGCAAATGGGTTTCAACTTGTAGAGAAAACATGGAAGGCCTTCCGCCAAGCCGCCTTTTGGGGCGCGACCTCGCTTTGCCACAGAGAAATGGAGCAGATTTTACCAGACTTTATCACACCCTTGCCTAGTGCTTTGCACATGTACGGGATATTCATCTTGCTTTTACAGAACAAAGAAGGTAAACACCTCTCAATTTTCAGAAACGCTAAACCCCAATCAGCCATCAGGCCGCTTATCAAATGTTTCATGTTGTTTGCATCGCTCCCTGTACGTCTTTTGTTTGCTTGTCGGCATCTTGCAAGGCTTATTCGCCCTACGCAGTACGCAAAGATTTCAAGAAAAAACAAGCAATATGCTCAACAATGCACAGAGCTTGCACAGGCGCTAAGGTTTGATTTGGGCTAAAAGAGTAGGCAGCTTCGATGAAAATAAATGCGAAAGGCATGGCGATAACAAAAAAATCACTAACTTTGCTGAGAAAGATATTACAACTAAAAACCGCTTAACCAATGTTTGAGATATGGTGGAGAGTGACATTTTCTCTCGTTTAAAGGATGGAGACCTTGCCGCCTTCGAAAGCCTGTACAAAACATATTACG
>ERZ773035.1217-NODE-1217-length-19108-cov-3.939904_pt1 | contig 19108 bp, 17 predicted proteins | sample MGYA00511487_ERZ773035 | MGnify/ENA primary metagenome ERZ773035 (study PRJEB29015, sample SAMEA2737985) | human oral metagenome | biome: human oral; feature: human-associated habitat; material: dental | place: China | collected 2024 ...
GGCGGGAATCCAGTCTCTGATATTGCAGGAATGTTTTAAAATTGCAGCAGCGTAGGTCGGATTCTTGAATCCGACATTTCGGCTAAATGGGGGCTGTCGGATACGAGTATCCGACCTACTTTTTTCAGACGGCCTATCCTTGCCAAAACATAACGACAAACCAACACCCAAACCATGATTAAAACCGACAAAATCCGCAAACCGCAGCCTGCGGTGTTTTACATCATCGACTACCTTTGGAGCGGCTTTGCCGGTCTGGGCGTGGCGATGGTGGTGGTGGCGTTGTGGGCGTGGGGCAGTGCCGTGTTCGGTGAGTTTATGCTGCCTGCGCCGGTGGAGGTGTTTCAAAAGTCTTTGGATTTATTGAAACATTTTCAGGAAAACGAAATCGGGATTTCGCTGTGGCGGTCGGTGGTGGGGATTTCGGTTGCTTTGGTAGCAGGATTGGCGGCGGGGCTGGTGGCGGGCAGTTTTAAGACGGCGATGGCGTTGCTTAAGCCTGTGATTACGGTTTTGTTGGCGATGCCGCCGATTATTTGGGTGGTGATGGCGTTGTTTTGGTTTGGTTTCGGCAATCCGAGCGTGTTGTTTACCATCATTGTGTTGGTTGCGCCGCTGACGTTTGCGAGTGCGGCGGTCGGGATGGCGAGCGTGAACAAGCAACATGAGGAGTTGTTTGACGCTTATAAATTAGGCCGTCTGAAAAAAATCCGTTATCTGTATATCCCTCATCTGACGGGCTATGTGATTTCCAGCATCGGCGTGGCTGTGGCGATGGGGGTGAAGGTGGTGATTATGGCGGAACTCTTGGGCGCGAGCGAAGGCGTGGGCGCGCGGATTGCGGACGCAAGGGCGATGCTGGAGACTTCGACGGTGATGGCTTATGTGGTGTTGGTTATCGTGTTTGTGTCGCTGTTTGAATACCTGATTACCAAGCCTTTGGAAATTTTGTTTATGCCGTGGAGAAGGTGATGCTCTGTCTTGAAAACGTGCGTTTTGAAATTCTCCGCGACCCCATCGTGCGCGATTTCAGTTTGAACCTGCAACATGGCGAAGTGAAAGCTTTGTTCGGGCCGAGCGGCTGTGGCAAGACGACGGTTTTGCGTTTGATTGCGGGCTTGGAAACGCCGAAATCGGGCACGATACGCAATACTTTCCGCAAAACGGGTTTTCTGTTTCAGGAAAACCGCCTGCCGGAAAACTTGACCGCGATGCAGAATATCGCTATTTTTATGGACAAACCCGATGAAGGCGAAATCATCGCGCTGGCGGCGAAAGTCGGGCTGACTGCGGGCGATTTGAACAAATATCCGACCGAATTGTCCGGCGGCATGGCGAAACGGGTAGCATTTTTGCGCCTGCTGCTGTGCGGCTGCGACCTTGCCTTGCTGGACGAGCCGTTCGTCGGTTTGGACCGCGATTTGCGCGATATTTTGGTCGCCATGCTGGTGGAAAAAATCGAGCGGCAGGGCATGGCGTGTATGCTGGTAACGCACGACCGCTTCGAAGCCGCACGCCTGAGCCATGAAATCATGCTGCTTTCCACTAAGGGCATGAACGTGCAAAACGTGATTACCCTGCCTACGCCGCTGTCCAAACGCGATTCGGCTTTTGAAGAAGTCGTGGTGGCAAGAGAGTTTCAGGGGATTCATTATTATGAGTGATAGGAATTTAAATTTCTGACAAACCTTGCGGTTCGTTGCCCTCTCCCTAACCCTCTCCCTAACCCTCTCCCACGGGGAAAGGGGATCAGGTTTCTCAAAATCAGAGAGCCGTAGAATTGGGAATCAGATGTCAGGTAAACCTGAAAATGTTCAGGCTCGACAGCCCAATTCCCTCTCCCCGTGGGAGAGGGCTAGGGAGAGGGTAAGCAAGCCGCAGGCTTGCCTCTTTAGCGAAAGATACGAATCTGTTATCCGAACGCGATTCGGTTTTTGAAAAAGCCGTGGTGCCAAGGGGGCAGGGGATTCATTATGAGGTGCTTTATGTTTTCGACTGTGATTACTGCTGCTGTTTTATATATTGCTACAGCAGTAGATTTGTTGGTAATACTATTAATATTTTTTGCTAGAGCAAATACTAGAAAAGAATATCGAGATATTTATATCGGACAATATTTAGGTTCTGTAATTTTAATATTAGTTAGTTTATTTCTAGCTTTTGTTTTGAATTATGTTCCGGAAAAATGGGTGTTGGGTTTATTAGGTTTAATACCGATTTACTTAGGTATTAAAGTTGCTATTTACGACGATTGTGAGGGCGAAAAAAGAGCTAAAAAAGAATTGGATGAAAAAGGGTTGTCAAAATTAGTCGGTATTGTTGCTTTGGTTACAGTTGCTAGTTGTGGTGCAGATAATATTGGACTTTTTGTTCCTTACTTTGTGACTTTAGATCTTGTCGACTTATTAGTTACTCTTCTTGTATTTTTAATATTGATTTTTGTTTTAGTATATACAGCACAAAGATTGGCTAATATTTCAGGTGTTGGTGAAATTGTAGAGAAGTTTAGTCGTTGGATAATGGCTGTTATTTATATTGGTTTAGGGTTATTTATTATTATTGAAAATAATACAATTCAAACAATAATATCAATAATATGAATGATACGGGCATTTGAGTATCTGACAAACCTTCGGCTTGCTTCTTCAATACAAGATACAACCCTGTCCGCCCAATAAATCCATATCCGAAAGCATCTTCATGCAGAATTAGGCCAAACCATGAATAAGTTTTTCACCCACCCCATGCGGCCGTTTTTCGTCGGTGCGGCGGTGCTTGCCATACTCGGCGCGTTGGTGTTTTTCATCAGCTCCGGTGCCGTCATTTTGAAATGAAACCAAATCAAAGCCAATTGAACCGTCATCTACTTGTGTATGGCCATCACGACCGCCGATTGCTGTTGCTGTTGCTGATGTTTTGTAGAAAATTTTCATTATATTGTCCTCAATTCAATATTGGTTAAATGTTTTGGCGTACTGCCGTTGAAAGTGAGTTCATTATATTGAACGGCAATATGAAGTGTTATATGATTCATCCAAATTACTTGCCTATTCCTACAAAATTATGTTCTCAACTGAAACGATAGAACGCTTATTAAAAGTTATTCCACATAACGAACTCTATTCATCACCGATTAAAGGCTTATTTCTTCGCCATTCAGATCAACCATTTTGTTACGAAGGTATTATTCAAGAGCCGAGCATTTGCATCGTGTTAAGCGGAGAACGTGAAGTGCAGCTAGGCGAACAATGCTACCGATTTGATAATCAACATTTTATGTTTTGCCCAGTAAACATACCGATGCGTGGCGAGATTAAATATGCAGAGCCGCAAAAGCCGTTTTTAGTGATGTCGATGAAAATTGATATTGAAAGCGTTAGCAAGATTTTATTAGCAAATCCAAACCTTGCAGATGATGTTCAACAGGGCGACGAAGGTTTTGTACAATGGCATTTGGATGAATCTCTCAAAAATGCTGTTGAACGCTTATTATTCTTGCACGAAAATCCAAAAGATATTGAGTTTCTTACACCGCTTATCCAACAAGAAATTTATTATCGACTCCTTACAGGCGAACAAGGTGGCAAACTTAAAGCTATGGTAAGCATTGGATCGCATACGCAAAAATCGCCCAAGCGACTCATTATCTGCAACAGCATTTCAACGAAACTATTACAGTGGAAACATTGGCTAATTTGAGCGGTATGTCATTATCTGGCTTCCACAGTCATTTTAAGAAGATAACCAGCCTTTCACCGCTGCAATATCAAAAATCCTTACGTTTGATGGAAGCCAGACGACTGATCGCACAAGAAGGGCGAGGCATTACTGAAGCCGCTTACCAAGTCGGCTACGAATCGCCTAGCCAGTTCAGCCGTGAATACAAACGATATTTCGGGCATGCACCGAAGGGGGATATTAAATAGATGAGTATTAAAGATAGATGGCAAAAACACGTTGGAATTTGACCGCACTTTTGTATTTGTTATTCAAAAATCGTTCTACCACGATCTATCTAGGGATGAAATTCAGATAAATACCGAATATTTTTTTATTTTAATCAACGGCAGGAAATGCTCAATGTGGTCATTATTTCTCTTTGGAGACATGAGAATAGACCTGTACCGACACGGGATTGGAGGTGTTACTTTCCGGTGATGCTACACCATTGATAGAAAATATGACCAATTGCGTGTTGTTTTGCCTGAATGCAAACTTCCTACTACCCTAAAGCTACTTTTTCAGCTACCCTTATCCTATATCTAAACAGTTCTCCAAGGAGTTCCTCATGAACATCGCCATCACTGGTTCCAGCGGCAACATTGGCGGCATGGTCGCCCGCCATCTGAACACATGCGGCCTGTCGCTAATTCTGCCGCTGCGCAACCCCGCCAAAGCGCCCGACCTGTCGAACTGCGAGGCGCAGCGGTTTGCCTATGGTGATTTGGACCTTGACAAACAGGCGTTAAACGGGGTGGACGTGCTGTTTATGGTGTCTGCTGCCGAAAGCCCAACACGCGAGCAGGAGCATTTGACTTTGGTACAGGCTGCTTCGGAAGCGGGCGTGCAACACATGGTCTATCTCTCTTTTGCACAGGCGGCGTTGGACAGCACCTTCACGCTGGCGCGTACCCATGCGGTTACCGAAAATGCAATCCGGCAAACGAATATGCGCTACACCTTTCTGCGCGACAATTTTTACAGCGAGATGATGGCAAATCTTGCCGATAACGCGCATTTGATTGCAGGCCCGGCCGGAAATGGTCGCGTGGCGTGCGTGTCGCAAAAAGACGTGGCGGAAGCAGTCGCCAGCGCGATTGCCGGCATTGCCGCGCAAAACCGCGCGCACGACAACCGCACTTACACGCTCACAGGCAGCGAATCGCTCAGCTTTGCCGATATCGCCCAAACCCTGACCGCCATCACCGGAACGCCATACCGCTACCACAACGAAACCGTGGAAGAAGCCTTTGCCAGCCGCAAAGCCGCCTATCCCGACACGCCCGATTGGCAGATCGAGGCGTGGGTTTCCACCTACACCGCCATCGCCAAAGGCGAACTCGCTGCCGTTTCAGACGACCTGCCGCGATTGTTAGGGCACGCGCCGATCGGTTTTGAAGCCGTAGTAAAGGCACAATATGCCAGATAATCTTGTTCCGTTTATCGAATTTCGCGGCGCAGGCAAGCAGTATGACGGAAAATATGCCGTGCGTGAACTGGATTTCACCATTTATCAGGGCGAGTTTTTCGTGTTGGTGGGCGGTTCGGGCAGCGGCAAATCAACCACTTTGCGCATGATCAATGCGCTGATTGAACCGACTGACGGCAATGTCTACCTGCACGGCAAGCGCATTAAGGATTACAACATCCGCCAGCTTCGCCACCAGATCGGCTATGTGTTGCAGCAGATTGCCCTGTTTCCCACCATGACCGTGGCGCAAAACATCGCGCTCATGCCCGATATTCTGGGCTGGCAAAAAGCCGAGCGCAGAGCGCGCGTGAATGAATTATTGGAGCTGGTGGAACTTTCGCCCGAACATTACCGCGACCGTTATCCGCACGAGCTTTCCGGCGGCGAACAGCAACGCATTGGCATTTTGCGCGCCATTGCCGCCAAACCCCAGGTGCTGCTGATGGATGAACCCTTTTCCGCGCTTGACCCGCTGGTGCGAGCCGTGCTGCAAGACCAAATCGCCATGATTCACCAGAAATTCGGCACCACCATCGTGTTTGTAACCCACGATATGCGGGAAGCCATGAAACTCGCCTGCCGCATCGGCGTGATGCACAACGGCAAACTGGTGCAGATTGGCGTGCCGGAAGAAATCAAAAATCGGCCTGCAAACGATTATGTGAAATCCCTGTTTTCCACCGCCGATACGCCCAATGCAGCGCAGCTGATCAGTCAGTTTCACCAGATGGACCCGCACGAACAGGCAGCAGTGCGGCAGGCCTTGCTGGGGCAGGACGCCGTGCAGTTTGGGCATTGATGCCTGCCGAAGCCGCTGTGAAACTTTAGTTGGCCCGCCTTGATATGAGGGAGCCTGTTGAAGTTTTATATGAATTTCTTGAACCATTTATCCAGGAAGTTCATTTGTTCTTCTGTATGAAACCAATGTTCTCCATGGTTCATGATGGTGACGGTAGCGCCGATCTTGTTCGCGAAGTTCATCATGGTTTCCAAAGAAGTGATATTGTCATTTTCTGCATAAAGAATATGGGTTGGTATATTCCAGATTATCGGATTGTTTCTGGCGTGCGAAAGATATCTCCATGACAAATGCGTTCCAGAAGATGTTGTGATCTCTTTTCTTTTGCGCAGATTCGCCTCGGATATGTTTGACTGCGCCATCATGTTCAAAATGACCTTTTCCATGTCCACAATGGGCGAAATAAACATGGCTTCTTCAATGGATTTGTTCGCCAAAGACAGCATGGAATAATAGGCGCCAATGCTGTTGGCTATTAAATAGATTTTACTGTATTGAGAAGTTGCGTGATCGAAAAAATCAGGAAACTCCAATTGGGCCTCCCACGGGAATCTTGATTTATAATCAAATCCTATTATTAAATGTTCGCTGTCGAAAAATTTTTTATAGTAGTCGGCTTCTTTTGCATTTCCGCCTTGGCCATGTATGTAGATAACGGCATTTTTCATGATAATGGCCTTGATGGGCGTTTGTCAGGCTGACCGGCTGGCGGGCGCAGAGTGGGTTTCAGTCCAGCGTTTTTGGGTTTCGCTGCTTGGTGAGCTGAAACCCGCCCTGCGTCTGCTCTGTCTTCAGGCGGCCTTTTCAGACCGTGTTTGCATATTCAGGCTGATTTTTGGCTTCGTTGAAACCGCGTTTCGGCCCGCCTTATTTCAAATTATCGGCCAGGGCCGGGGCGGTCAGAGTGAATGCCAGGGCTGCGGCTGCGGCGGTTTGCATGAAAGTTTTGAGAGAGGGGTGGTTCATGGGCGGCTCCTGGCTGCTGGTGAATGAAATGGATTATTGGGAGCCGGTTGCTCCGGCACAATGAATCATTGTGGAATTGACTATTCGCCAAAGAGGAACTCATGAATCGGCTGGAGGCGCTCAGGTACTTTTGCGCGGCGGCGGAGACGCTGCAATTTCGGAAGGCGGCATCGCGCCTTTCGGTTTCGCCACAGGTGGTGACGCGTGTGATGGCCGAGCTGGAAGCGGCTTTGGGCGAGCCGCTGTTTGTCCGCAGCACGCGCCAGGTGCGGCTGACTGACTTTGGCACGCGCTTTTTGCCGCGCGCGCGGCAGTTCTTGCTGGATGGCGAGAAGCTTTTTGCCACGGCGCGGCAAAAGGATGACGAGATGGCGGGCGTGGTGCGTATTACCGTGCCGCGCTTGCCTGGCAACGAGGCGCTGCTGGCTGACTTGCTGGCGCGCTGCGCCGACTACCCAGATTTGGTGATTGACTGGCGCGTGGATGAGGCGCGCCTGAATGCCGTGGAGAACTGCATCGACATGGGCGTGCGCCTGGGCCTGGAGCCGCAGCCGCTGATGATCGTGCGCCGCATCGCGCAAACGCGCGACCTGTTCGTGGCCGCGCCGCAGCTGCTGGCGCGCCTGGGGCCGCCGCGCGATCTGGAAGATTTGCGCCGGCGCTTTCCCGCCAGCAGCCTGATCAATGCCGAAACGGGCCGCTCCTGGGGCTGGCCCGTGAATGACGGGCTGCACCTGACGCCTGCGCTGCCACGCTTTGCCAGCAATGATCCTTGCAGCGAGCTGGCCGCCGCGCTGGCTGGCCGCGTGTGTGCCCTGCTGCCTGACTACCTGTGCCGCGCGCCGCTGCAAGAGGGGCGGCTGGTGGAGCTGTTTCCCAGCCTGCGCCGCGCGAGCTGGAGCCTGTTTCTCTATCGTCCGCAGTGCAGCGTGACGCCAGCCCGCGTGCTGGCCGTGTTTGACTGGCTGACGCAGGCGCTGCGGCGGCAGTATGCGGGGCGGCAGTGAAGGGCAGGGCGGCTGCGCATCAAGAAAAGAGGGGCAAATTCAGGCCCTGAAAATGGTGATCGCCTTCTATTCATCAAGCCATCGCGCCAAACATGATGTTTGGGTGAACAGGCATGAAGGCCATTTTTCATCTCTTTCATCCGCTCCTCTTCTTCAATTTCTCTGGCGTATGTTTCAGTTGCGCGCCACTTGCCGCAGCGTCACGAACTCTTCGGCCAGCGTGGGGTGAATGCCGATGGTGGCGTCGAACTGCGCCTTGGTGGCGCCGCATTGCAGGGCCACGGCAAAGCCCTGGGTGATTTCGGGCGCGTCTGGCCCGGCCATGTGCAGGCCGATCACGCGGTCGCTGGCGTCATCGACGATGAGCTTGACCAGCGCGCGTTCGCTGCTGCCCGAGAGCGTGTGGCGCAGCGGCCTGAAATCGCTGCGGTACACGCGGATGGGGCGGCCCGCCGCGCGCGCCTGCTCTTCGGTCAGGCCCACCGTGCCGATGGGCGGGTGCGTGAACACCGCCGTGGGAATGTTGCGGTAGTTCATCTGGCGCGCAGGCTGCCCCGGCGCGGGGCCAAACAGCTGATCGGCCAGCGCCATGCCCTCTGCCAGCGCCACGGGGGTCAGCGCCATGCGGCCCACCACGTCGCCAATGGCGTAAATGCCCGGCGCGCGCGTGGCGAAGTGTTCATCCACTTCGATGTGGCCGCCCGCATCCACCGCCACGCCGGCGGCGGCCAGGTTCAGGCCGCGCGTGTTCGGCTCGCGGCCCGTGGCGTAGAGCACGGCGTCTGCGGTGATGATCTGCCCATCGGTCAGCTCCACTTGCCGCGCGCCATCCGCACCGGCGCTGATGCGCCGCACGTCGCAGCGCGTAAGCACGCGCACGCCCGCCTGCTGCATTTGCCCGGCTACGAAGGCGCGCACTTCGTCATCAAAGCCGCGCAGCACCTGCTCGCCCCGGTAAACCAGCGTGACATCAGCGCCCAGCCCGTGAAAGATGCTGGCCATTTCGCAGCCGATATAGCCGCCGCCCACCACCAGCAGGCGGCGCGGGAAGGCAGGCAAGTCAAACATTTCGTCTGACGTGATCGCCAGCTCGCCGCCCGGCACGCTGGCGCGGCGCGGCATGCCGCCAGTGGCAATCAGCACGTGGCGGGCGGCATGGGCCGTCTGCCGCCCGTCAGCGGCCCTGACTTGCACGCCCTGCAAGCCGCCCGCTTGCGGCCCCAGCAGGCTGGCCTGGCCGCGCAGCACGGCAACGCCCGCCTGGGTCATCAAACCTTCATACACGCCGTTCAGGCGCGCGATTTCCTGCGCGCGGGCGCTTTTGAGCGCGGCCCAGTCCAGCTGCGGCGCGGCTGCTTGCGGCCAGCGCCAGCCAAAGCCGCGCGCCTCTTCAAACGCTTCGGCGTAGCCGGCGGCGTAGCTGTAGAGCTTTTTCGGAATGCAGCCCACGTTCACGCAAGTGCCGCCCATGCGGTTGCCTTCGGCCAGCGCCACGCGTGCGCCGCGCTGCGCCGCCATGCGGGCCGCGCGCACGCCGCCGGAGCCGCCGCCGATGACGAACAGGTCAAAAGAAGAGTCAAGCAAAGAATCAGGCCGGGTCATGTGTTTTTCCTCTGAGGTAGTGCCACAAAAAGCTTCGCGCCACGCGCGGCGGAGCATTGTCCGCCGCCCGCGCATGCCTTGCTGCAAGCCGGCCCCCAGCCTGGCCGGGTGCGGAGAAAGCCGCCTGCAAAGGCCTGGGCGCAGGCGGCAGGTGCGCAAGCCTTTGCATACCTGCATTCCATGCCCGCATCCTGCCCTCTTGTTTTGCTCCTTTATCCATAGCATGAGGTCCTAGTGAAATGGGCGCAAAAGCCGTTTTTAGCCTCTTGAATTTGCTTCTTTTTCTGATGAGAAACCTCTGCGGCATTGCGGGCGATTCGGCCTGGTTGTGCGGCGGGGTGGCGGCCGCCTGCCCCCGGTTGCTTCAGGGCGCCGCCAGCAATTTGCGCCGTTCGGCGGCCAGGTCGTCTGTGCTCAGGGGCACGTAGCCTTCGGCGCTGCCTTGCTGGCTGGCGACGATGGCCTGGCCTTCGCTGGAGAGGGCGAACAGCAGGTATTGGCGCGCGAGTTCGTCCAGCGGCTGGCGCGCGTAGAACTGCACGTGGTGCGAGAGCGGGTAGCGCCCCTGGCGCACGGATGGCAGATCGGGGCCGTAAAAGGGCTGGCCGGGCTGGGCGGCCAGGGGCAGCGGCCGCACGTTGGCGGCCACGGCGCTGGCGTTCATCCAGCCGATCAGGCCGATGCCGTAGGGGTCTTGCGAGACGGCGCGGATCACGTCTTGCCGCGAGGGCAGCGGTTCGTATTTGACGGAAAAAGGCAGCCCGCCCAGGCGGGCCGTGCGCACGCCGGTGGCAAAGCCGCCGTCATCGCGCAGGCCGTAGGCGTGGATGCGGCGGCTGGCCCAGCCGGGCTGCGTCAGGCCCAGCTGGCCCCAGGTGTTGAGGTCGCCGCCGGGCTGGCCGTCGGTGAAGATGCGGGCCACTTGCGCCATGTCCAGCCCGGCCAGCGGGTTGCTGGCGTTCACGTAAACGGCGGGCGGCGTTTTGTGCGGCGGGCGCGGGCCGTAGCCGCTGTAGCCGATGCGTACGGCCAGCGGCTCTTGCGAGCCTTGCGCTCCTTGTGATCTTTGCAATTGCCGCCAGGCGGCGCGGTCGCCGGGCCACATGTCGCGCGTCATGGGCGCCAGCAGCGTGGCGTTTGCCGCCAGTGCGGGCATGCCGGTGGATGAGCCTTGCAGGGTGGCGGCAAAGCGCACGTTCGGGTGGTAGCGGCTGAAGGCGGCGTTGAGCGCGTCAATCAGCGCCTGCATGCCGTCGTTGCCGATGATGTGAACGCGCCCGTCGGGCAGCACATAGCCGGCCTGCGCGGGCACGCTGACGGGCCGGGGCGCGTAGGCGGGCGCGCCGTTGTCCGCCGGTGACGGGCCGACGGGCGTGGAAGTGGCGCAAGCGGCCAGCAGGCAGCAAGCCAGAAGAGGGCAGGCCAGGCGCAAAGGGTGTGGGCAAGCGGGCATGGGTTGAACCGGAGAGATTGGGGAAAAGCGCGGAATCCGCGAAATCCGAAAGCAGAAGGGGCGTGGCCGGGCGCGGCATCAATCGCCCTTTGGGGCAGCGGGCGCGGCTTCGTCCAGCTTGCGCAATTCGGCCTGGGCCTGTTCGGGCGTGAGCGGCAGGTAGCCGCCAGAACGCGCCGCCACCAGCGCCTGCCCCTGGGGCGAGAGCAGAAAGCGCAGATAGTCGCGCGCCAGCGGATCGGCGGCCTGGCCGGGCAGCCGCCGCACGTAAACCAGCAGGGGGCGCGCCAGCGGCCAGTCTTGCGCGGTCACCTCTTGCGCCGTGCCTTGCAGCGGCTGGCCGCTGGCCAGGCCCAGCAGCGGCACGGCGCGCACGCCTTCGCGCTGCATGCCCAGCGCGGCCACGGCCACGCCGCCCGCGTTTTGCGCCACGCATTCCAGCAGCGCGGCGCTGTTGCTGCGCTGCTGCGTGTAGGCGGCCAGCGGGCGGCCTTGCAGCACGTGCTTTTGCAGCCAGTCGCCAAAGCCCGTGTATTCGGGCGTGGCGCAAACGGCAATGCGCTGCTGGCCCTGCGGCCCCGTCAGCCCCAGCTGGCTCCAGTGCGAAAAATCGCCCAGCGGGTGGCCCGTGGACAGCATGCGCGCCAGCTGCTCCACGCTCAATGCGGGCAGCGGATTGCCGGCATGCACGTAAACGGCCAGATGGGTGGCCAGGCCCCCGGCAGGGCGCAAGGCGGCATGCGCCACGCGCACGGCCAGCGGCTCTGCCCCCACGGTTTTGCGCCAGGGCACGCGCTCGATGTCGTTCATGGCCCGCCCCATCACGGCCAGCAGAACGCGGCCATGCATCAGCAGCGGCACGGCACTGCTGGCGCCTTTGCCGTCAAACGCCAGCCGCACGCCCGGGTGCTGGCGCATGAAGGCGGCGTTGGCCGCTTCCATCAGGGCGCGTGCGTGTTCAGCGCCGCCCATCAGCGCCGCCCCGCTGGCGTTGCGATAGCTGGCTTCGGGTTGCGATGGCGCGGGCGGCGCGCTGCCTGCCGCGCCAGCCGCCAGGGCCGGGCCGGCCAGCAGACAAAGCAGCGCCAGGGCAGGGCGCTTTTTCAGAAAAGAGCAAAGGGCAGGGCGTATGGGCAGCAATGGAAGGCAGAGGTGGATAGGACGGCCTGATTCAAGAGCATCTAAAACAGGAGCGAATATGAGGGGTAAAAAATCGGCTTCTGCGCCTGTTTGACTAGGACCTATTGCTATCAAACAAGGAGCAGAAATGAAGCGTGAAAATCCAGTGCCGAGAGGCCGCTGGCCGCTGGCCGCTGCTTCTTTTCGTCTGAGCGCGCTCCGCCTTTCTGGTGAGCCTGATTCACGATGCCTTGGGTGGCCAGAAAGGTGGAGGCGGCAAAACGCGTGGGCTTGGCACGGCGCCAGCTTTTTGCATGGCGTCATCTGGCTTGGCAGTAACTGGGACCAATAAGGTTTGGAAAACCGTTTCGCAGGTCCTGTCGTTTCGTCTATTCAAATTTGCCGGAAAGGGTTTCCGGGCAGGTTTTCAGAAATCCACTTTCAGCGCCAGCTTCACCGTGCGCGGCAGGCCCGCGCTCAGGCGGTTGCCGCCAGCGGCCCAGTAGCGCTTGTTGGCGGCGTTGTCCACGTTGAGCTGCCAGGTGTAGGCGTTGCCGCCCATCTGGTGGCGGTAGCGCGCGCCCAGGGTGTAGAGCGTGTTGCCGCCCAGCCAGCCCTGGTTCAGGTCGTCCATGGGGCGGCGGCCCGTGTAATACGCGCCCGCGTTGAGCGACAGGCCCTGCAAGGCGCCATCAAAGGCATAAGTCAGAAACAGGCTGGCGGTTTTCTTCGAGGCGTTTTCGGGCAGCTTGCCGTTGTAGGCGGCGTTGATGTCGGCAAAGCGCGGGTTCAGCCACTGCCAGGCGGTCTGCCAGCCCAATTGGCGCGTGATTTGCCCCTGGGCCGATAGCTCCAGGCCCGTGTAGAGCTGCCGGCCATCGGCGGTGTAAACGTTGCTGGCGTTGGTGTAGTAGCCGGGGCGCTCGATGTCGAACACGGCCGCTGACAACAGCGTGCCCCAGGGGGCCTGCCAGCGCGCGCCGATTTCCTTTTGCTTGCTCACGCCGGGGGCCAGGCGCTCGTTCTGGTTGGCGGTGCCCGCCGGGGCGGCTTCGCCTTCTTCCAGCCCTTGCGCGTAGGAGGCGTAGAAGGACAGGTCCTCGCGCAGCTTGTAAACAACGGCCAGCATGGGCGTGGTTTTGCGCGCGTCATAAACGCGCTTGCCTTGCGTGCTGTGGTAGCGCGAGTGGCGCAGGCCCGCAATCAGCTGCCATTGGGGGCCGAACTGCATGCGGTCCACCACATACAGGCCCTGGTCGCGCGTTTTCAGCAGCGCCGATGTGGGCGTTGTGGGCACAGGCCCGTAAGTGACGCGCGTGATGGGCACGGGGGCATACAGGTTCTGCGACGAAATGTTGTAGTTGCGCTGGTAAATGGGGTCTTGCTCTTTGCGGGTGTGACTCAGGCCCAGGGTGAGGCCGTGCTCCACAAAGCCGCTTTTGAAGCTGCCGAACAGCTCGGCGCGCCCCATGTTGGATTCAACCTGATGGTTTTGCATGTTGCCCCGGATGAAGCCTTGCCCCGTGGCCACGTCAGCCGCCCGCGCAAAGCGGAAGATGGGCAGCCGCCGGTCGCGCTCCATTTCCGAGTGGCCTGCCTCCACGGTGAGCGCCCAGTTGTCATCGAGGGCGTAGTCGGCGCGCAGCAGCGCGTTGATGGTGGTGGCCTCGAAATCAGCCCAGGCGGGGCCGACCAGGCGCGAAGGGTCCACGGGGCGGGGCAGGGGAATGCGGCCATTGACGACGGCGGGCCGCGCCACGGCGGCTTGTTCGGTGACGCGGCGCTTGTCGTATTCAAAGTCGGCCTTGAGCAGCAGGCGGCTGCTGGCGCGCCAGTCGAAGGCGGCAGAAAAGAAGGCGCGCCGGCCTTTGCGCACGCCATCCAGATGCGAGCCGAGCACGCCGCCAGCGGCATTCACGCGCAGGCCAAACTGCTCTTGCGCGCCAAAGCGGCGGCCCACATCCACTGAAGCGACGGCGCTGCCGAAATTGTTCACGCGCAGCCCCAGCGAAGTCACGGGCGCTTTGCCCGCGCGCTTGGTCACGTAATTGACCACGCCGGCAGGCGAAGTAAAGCCGTAATACAGGGCCGATGCGCCCTTGAGCACTTCCACGCGCTCTTTGTCTTCCATCGGCACTTGCGAGAAATTCATGATGGGCATGGCGCCGTTGAGGCGGTAATTGGTGCGGTTTTGCACCTCCATGCCGCGAATCACGATCTGATCCCAGGTATCGCCCGCGTTTTGCTGGCGCGTCACGCCGGCGGTGTTGCGCACGGCTTCATACAGCCCCTCGACGGCCTGCTGCTCCAGCGCCTCGCGCGTGATGACGTTCACCGTGGAAGGCACTTCCATGATGCTGGCGCCGCGAAAAGTGCCCGCCTCCACCGTCTGCGGCGCCAGCCCCTGGGCGCGGGCGCTGGTCACGGCCACGGTTTGCAGCGTGGCTTCATCGGCGCTTTCCTCCTCTTCATCATGGGCCTGCTGCGCATGCAGCGGCGCGCACAGGCTGGCGGCGGCCAGCGCCAGGCAGGAAAAGCGAAAGGTGGAGCGGGAAAAAAGAGGAGCGGGGTTCATGGCGCAAGGCGGAATAAAAAGAGAACAATTCTCGTCGAATTGACTGTTTTTTTGCGAGCCTTGCGTTTCTTGTGAACTTAAATCCCGCGCGCGCCAGACCCGAAGGCGATGGCCATGAACTGCTCCGCTGGTCAGGCGGCATCAAAAAGGAAGAGCGAATTCAAGGGGCCAAAAACGGCTTGCGCGCCCTCTCGACTAGGACATCATGCTATGGATTGAGGAGCAAATACAGGATTTCCCTCTTCTGTGTCATTGCCGCGCGGGTGTTTGGTTCGCAGGAGAACGCTGAAGGACGCAGACGCGAGAAGTGAGCCGCCTTGGCTGGCCCGGCGTTATGCCTGCTTGTCAGCGGCGGCCCGCTGGCCGCCAGCGCTGCCAGGCCAGGCGGGGCAGGCGCAGCGCAAAGCCCAGAAACAGGCGGGTGTGCATCCAGGTGAGCAGGGCGTTGTCGCGCAGGTATTTGAAGTGGGAGACGCCGCCTTCTTCGGGCGTGAAGTAGCGCACGGGAGCGGGCAGGTTGATGGCGGGCACGCCTGCCCAAGCCAGGCGCACGGCGGCTTCGGGGTCGAAGTCGAAGCGGCGCATGAAACGCTGGCCGCGCATGACGCGCGCCAGCGGGGCGATGGGATAGACGCGAAAGCCAAAGAGCGAGTCGCCAATGCCCGCGCCCAGCGTTTCCAGATTGGCCCAGCCGTTGGAGATTTTGCGGCCCAGCACGCGAATGCGCGGCGCTTCTGCGCCGAACTGCGGCACGCCCAGCACCATGGCGTCAGGCCGCGCTTGCGAAGCCTGCATGAAGGCCGGGATGAGATGGGCCGGATGCTGTCCGTCCGAGTCCAGCGTCAGGGCGTGGGTGAAGCCTTCGCGCGCGGCCTGCTCAATGCCGTGCAGCACGGCGGCGCCCTTGCCCTGGTTGGCGGGCAGCGCGAGCACGCGCAGGCCCTCATCTTGCGCGGCCATGTCTTGCAGCCAGGCCGCGCTGCCGTCGGTGCTGCCGTCAATCACCACCCACACGGGGTTCCAGCGCGCGCGCGCAGCGGCCACGGTGTCGCACACTTTGGGGCCGGGGTTGTAGCTGGGGATGAGCACGAGATGCGTGCGTGAGGCAGCGGGAGCGGAGGACGCGGGCGCAGCGGCTTCAGGCATGGCGCGTTTCCTTGAGGGCGTGGGCGAGGCGGGCGTGGATGTCGTCGCCAAAGCGGTGCGCGCTGGCGCCATCCACGTGCATTTGGCCCACGTAGCGCACGCGCACGGCAAGCGGCAGGCTGGGAGGGCGGAAAAGGGGCCAGTGCTTGCCCAGGTAAGGCGTGCTCATTTCAATGACGAGCGTCTGCACGGGCACGCCTGCGCGCGCGGCGATCAGGCCCGCCGTGGCGCTGCACGGCCCCACGGGCGGCGCGCTGGTGCGCGTGCTTTCGGGAAAGATGATGAGCCGCGCGCCGTCGCCGCTTTTGATTTCGGCGATGGCGCGGCGGATCATGGGCAGCGGCGCATCATTGACGATGTAGCGCGCCAGGCGCGAGCCGGCGCCCAGCAGCAGGTTGTGCATGAGCGCCGCTTTCATGATGCACACGGCATTGGGCAGGCGCGAGACGAGCAGCACTGCGTCCAGCAGCGAGGGGTGGTTGGCGACGATGATCATCGGCCCGCTCTGGCGGGCCAGCTCGTCGAGCGCGCGCAAATCGAAGCGGCAGCCGCACAGGCGCTCCAGCAGCCAGACGTAGAGCCGGAAGCAGCTGTGAATGGCTTGCCGCCCCAGGCGCTTGCCGCTGGCTTCGGGCATGAGCGGGCCGAGCACGAGGGCAAAGGGCGTCCAGCCCAGGCAGATGAGCGCCAGCAGGCCCAGGCCCAGAATCATGGCGGCGGCTTCGCGGGCGCGGCGCAGAGCGGCGTGCATGGGCAGGCGCTCAGCCTTGCGGGGCTTCATCCACCGTGCGGATGGCTTGCTTGCGCCAGCGCCAGGAGCGCAGCGAGGTGGGCAGCTGCGCCAGCGAGGTCAGGTAATAGATGGCCTTGAACACGCGCAGCGAGCGCCAGATGGGCGTTTGGCCGTAGATGTCGCCCGCCAGCAGGGAGATGATGGCTTCCTTCACGCGAAACGTGTTGCGCGGCCCCATGAACAAGTCGCGCATGGCGGGCGTGGTCATGCGGTAGATGAACCACGAGAACTCGCGCGGGCCGTGGCGCATATCCCGGTCCAGCTGCGCCAGCGCCTGCGCGCGCTGCGCAGGCTGCTTCAGCCAGACGTCAATGGCGCGGGCAGCGGCGAATGCGCTTTGCATGGCCAGCAGCACGCCGGAGGAAAACACGGGGTCGATGAAGGCGAACGCATCGCCCAGCAGCACGTAGTTGCGCCCGTGCGTGCGCTCGCTGAGGTAGGAGAAATTGCCCGTGGCTTCCGGCTCGTGGACGATCTGCGCGTTTTGCAGCCTCTCGGCCAGCGGCGGGCACTGGGCGATGCCGTCCAGCAGAAACTGCCGCAGGCTGCGCTCGCCGCGCGTGCGCATGAAATACGGCCAGGTCACCATGCCCACGCTGGTAGCGCCGTCTTGCAAGGGGATGAACCAGAACCAGCCGTGATCGAACCAGTAGATGGTGATGTTGCCCTCCGCCGCGCCGGGGTTGCGGCGCGCATTGGCGAAGTGCGCGAACACGGCCACGCTGTTATGGCGCGGGTTCTTGTGCTTGATCTTCATGCGGCTGGCCAGGAAGGTGTCGCGCCCCGAGGCATCCACCACAAAGCGCGCCCGGCAGGTGATTTCGCGCCCGTCGGCATGGCGCGCGCGGGCTTCGGCCCATTCAGGGGTGGCTTCCAGGTCCACGCTTTCCACCTTGCATTGCTGGAACACCTGGGCGCCGCTGCGGGCCGCGTTGTCCAGCAGGATGCGGTCGAACTCCGAACGGCGCACCTGGTAGGCGAACGGCATGGTTTTGTCCCACGCCTGCGCGAATTCAAACGCCTGCTTGCGGTTGCCGTGCGCGGGCGAGACGAATTCGGCCGCATGCTTGGTGATGCCGATGGCGCGTATTTCATCAGCCACGCCCAGCTGCTCGAACAGCGGCAGGTTGGCCGGCAGCAGGGATTCGCCAATGTGAAAGCGCGGGTGGCGGTCCTTGTCCAGCAGCAGCACGCTGTGCCCCTGCCGCGCCAGCAGCGTGGCCGCCGTGCTGCCCGCCGGGCCGCCGCCTATGACCAGAACATCGCATTGCAGGGGAGAGGAAGAGGAGGCGGCTTCAGACGCCGTGCCGCCAGCGGCTGGGTAGGTGTTTTCCATCATGCAAAACCACTGATCAAGAAAATGAAAGGCTCATTGTAGGAGTCCGCCCGCTGGCAACGGCCTCAAAAACAATGACTTTCAATCCGGCCTGCGGGCAGGATGAATCAGACGGCTTCAGTCTCTGGCCCGCGCCAGCTGCTGCCCCAGCTCGATGACGGCCATGGCGTAGTAGGCGCTCCAGTTGTAGCGGGTGATGACGTAGAAGTTTTCCGTGCCCGCCACGTAGTCTGGCTCGTTGCCGGGGCGGGCGGGGTCGCCGTTTTGCAGCTCGATCAGGGCCAGCGGCCCGGCGCTTTCCTGCGCCTTTTCGGGCAGGGTCACGCCCAGCGCGGCCATTTCGGCGGGGCTGAAGGTGGGCAGGATGTCGTGCGCCAGCAGCGCGCGCAAATCGGCCTGCGGCTGAAGCTGAACGGCGTAATGCGTGGGCAGGCCGGGGCGCCAGCCGAAGGCGCGAAAGTAATTGGCCACCGAGCCGATGGCGTCGGCCGGGCTGTTCCACAGGTCAATGCGGCCATCGCCGTCAAAGTCCACCGCGTATTGCAGCCAGCTTGAGGGCATGAACTGCGGCAGCCCCATGGCGCCCGCATAGCTGCCTTCAGGTTGCCCAGGCTCCAGCCGGTTGCGCTGGCACAGCACGAGAAAGTGCGCCAGCTCGCGCGCAAAGAAGATTTGCCGCTGGTGCGCGCGCGGGTGCTCCTGCGGAAAGTCAAAAGCCAGCGTCGCCAGCGCGTCCAGCACGCGGTACTTGCCCACGTTGCGGCCATAAATGGTTTCCACGCCCAGAATGCCCATGATGGCCGCCGCCGGCACGCCAAATTGCGCCTCGGCGCGCGCCAGCGCCGCATGGTTGGCCTGCCAAAAGCGCGCGCCCGTTTGCAAGTGCGTGGGCGTGAGAAAGCGCTTGCGGTAGGCGCGCCAGTTTCTGGATGCGCTGCTGGCCTGGTTGTAGGCGGCCGGGCGCATGAGGCGCTGCACGCCCGGGTTGAACCACGCGCTGGCAATGGTCTGCCGCGCCCAGGCCGCATCCAGCCCGTGCCGTCGGGCGGCCTCCTCGGCCCAGAGCAGGGCGTTTTCATGGGTGGCGTAGGCATACGGCTCGGCCTGCGGCGCTTCAGGCG
>ERZ773035.1218-NODE-1218-length-19105-cov-30.184882_pt1 | contig 19105 bp, 22 predicted proteins | sample MGYA00511487_ERZ773035 | MGnify/ENA primary metagenome ERZ773035 (study PRJEB29015, sample SAMEA2737985) | human oral metagenome | biome: human oral; feature: human-associated habitat; material: dental | place: China | collected 2024 ...
ATTCTTATAAAATTTAAATACGGTTGATTTTTTTATCAACCGTATTTATTATAGAGTTATTTTCTCATGCCCCGTATTTGACATAGAGCCATATAAAAAAGATGGAACTAAGTATAAAGACTTCTATTATTATGGTTGTAAGCATAGACTTATGAATAGAGGACATAAATGCACCTATAACAAACGAATTAGAGAAGAATTGTTAGATAATGCTGTCGCTTAATCAAGTTAGTAAGCAACCCTAAATTTGCGTCTATGATACAAAAAAAAAATTAACATGAAGGTCGATACATCTGCTATTGAAAATGAGATAGATAATTACCAAAAAGAGCTGAGAAAAAGTCATTCTACAAAGTTTAAGCTAATTGAAGAAATAGATAATTTAGATATTGAGGATAAACACTATAAGAGAAGAAAGAATGATTTAGATGATAGACTTTATCGTATGTACGATAAAATTGAGGATTTAGAGGGTCAGTTAATAGAAGCTAAAGCAAAAAAAGAAACAATAGAAGCTGAGAAACTTACTGGCGATAATATATATAAGGTTTTGATTTGTTTTGACAAACTTTATAAAGTCATGAACGATGTTGAACGCAGACAGTTAATAGAAGCACTCATTTCAGAAGTTCAAATTTATGAAGAGAAACAGGCGAATGGGCAATGGCTAAAATCCATTACTTTTAAGCTACCTATCATTGATGAGGATCTAAATATAAGTTTGGACAATGATGAGCAAGTTGATTCTTGTTTAGAAGCACCGAATCAATCAAGAAGGAGCATCCTGAGGTTCCGGCATTTGAAGAATATGATGAGCTGCTTGCAGCAATTAAAAAATCCCTATAATAAGGCATGAGATGACCCTCAAAGTCAGACTTTTATCCCAGTGTTTTTCGCTGGGATTTTTTAATTGCTATAATACCTTGTGCAAAATAGTCGTATATATCAAAATCAGAGTCACGTTACCTACTATTAGGCCGAAAGTCGCAAGTATTGTCTTTGATGTACCTGGCTTAAAACCTGCGCTAATTGAATATGGCCAAAAGCATATCATTGGGAAAACGGCTATTAACACGCATACATAGGTAGGAAAGTTTGTCCAAAGAAAGCGTGTCGTCTCTAACCAGTGCCCCCATGAAGGTATCATTATTTTGCTTATAGTGAAAAGTATGCATATAAGGTGGACCATCAGAAGATAAATAGCATACTTTGTCTTGCTCAGTACTTTTTTCTTTTTCATTTTATCTAACTATCCTTGCTAATTATTCTCTCGTTCACCTGCAATATGAACTTTAAAACTAAAATTAACTATATTATTATTCGAATCAATGTCCAAATTCATAAAGTATTGATTCCAAAAGAATTCATTGTTACCTGTTCCCCACTGCACACCGTAATGTCCCAAATATTCACCTCTCGGATTGCTTGGAGTCAGCCATATTTTTTTACCAAATACTTCCTTAAACTTATTTTCATCAAGCTTCTCTAGCAAATCTACACCATCTATATTATATGAAATTCCATATTTTTTAGCAGCAGCTGTGCATTCAGAATCGAAGCAAACCTGCGTAACTACACAGTCCTTCAGTTCCTCATACCTCTTTTTATGCCCGTAAACACCTATGCAGCCAACTACTACATTCTTCTTTACAAGAAGATAAGTCGATCGTGTGACTGCAGAGTCATATGACTTAAATCCGCTTGGCACTGTTACACCGGAACCTTGGTATTTATAATAGCTTCCCGATGTCAAAAGATCATCATACTCGGAGTAGTCCTGTTTACCATTTGATACATATATATCATGCCCCTTATTCATCAAATCCGACACCTTCGTCTCAGATAACTTTATCTCCGTATTACTAATCATCAAAGCTGGCGCCTTGTCAGGTAAACCTATCAGTATGTATGCGAACATCAAAAATACAAATACCATAAGTACTGCAACAATGTATATCCATGATTTTCCCGTTCTCTTACGCGCATTGAAGTAGGCCATAATCGATGGCGTTGCAATCGCAGAAGCAATTGGAGCTGCATCGTGTCTAAACTTGCTCATTATAAATAAAGCAACCGCAAGACTGATTAGGATCATCGAGATATAAAAGATGTTCTCTTTCAAACTCAGCTTGCCGGTTCTGGTTTGCTCATTCGCAGGCGCATCGTACATAGGTACACCATTCACATCGTTTCTCTTCAAATATGAGCGCAAGCCAAGAGCTATGCCTATGAATAATAGTGCTAAGAAAACCAGCAACCCAATAAAAACTAATCTTTCCATCTAAAACCTTTTCTTTGAATAAGTTCTTATCTTTCAAATACATCCATAGTATAACACAAATTTAAATTGTTTTCAAAGTATAGGAAAAAACCTTATTAGTATGAGTAGAAGAATATTAGGAGAGAAGGTTGCAATTATATTACTTTCTGCTCCAAGTGCGCTGGGCTACTATCCTAAAATTGGTTTAAACAAAGCCGAAAATGCGTTTATTATACCTAGGGAGGAATAGAAATAATTTAGTGTTTAATATTCAATTATATAAGGCATGCTAGTTTTTCTAGGTTTACAAAAATTAATATTATAATAAATATGGTTGATAAAAATTTACATATCCCATTTTACTGGCTAGCTTTATATTCAGTAAGTCTATTTAAAAACGCATACCCGCTATCTACTCCAAACCAAATGGTATCAACTGTAAATAGATAAGTATCATAAATTAAATATACTAAATGTAACCATGTATGCTCAAGGGGAAGAAATGTTTCAATTTTGATGTTTTTGATATAAAAAACTTGGCCATCATCAATTAAAGTTTTTTTGTTTTCTATTTGTATTTGAGGTAAGGTATATAATCCCCAATAAACCTTACATTGTTTACGCCCTTCTAAATATTTATTTTCAATTTTTCCTATGTATATTTTTGATTGTTTAAATAAACCATCGCTATCTGTTTCAATAGTTTTAAATATTCTCTAATGCAATTGACTCTTTCGTCAATATAAAACCTGTATTTAAGGGCTTGAATATTTCTTCTCTCTAAACATAAAAGACATCATTTTTGCTGTTTTTTTACATATAAGTTACTTGTTATTGCTTTTTCTGTAAGACTGGAAGACCCTATAGTATCAATTATATTTTCTCCTATTTATATATGAATTTGACAATTTAATATTTTTTTGAAATTAGTAAAAATCTATTATTTTTATTAGTATGTTTTTATATTCCTAGTTACTATTATATTATGAGTATATAATAATATGAATAATACATCATACGCTTTTTATGATATAATTATAAGAAAAGAGTGATGATTGAAGAGAGAAAATGTTATTCATATATCATATCTAAAAGCTTTGCTGATTGCTATAACAAGATAAATATATTAATTTCTAAAATGATTGATAAAGAAGTAAGTAATAGTTTGATTTTTAATGATAAAGAAAAAATTTTAAAAAGAGAAAAGTTTAAACAAAGTAAACTCTAAAATAAGGAGGAGATTAGAATGGGAATAATAGCAAATTATCAATATTTAAGTGATACGAATTTACAAGAACTTAAATCTTTTTATGCTGAAGAAGATGATATTTTTGAGGAAGTTGAAGATTGGAATGATGAAGCTGAGATACTTCTTGATATCGATAAGATGTGGGATGCTCTTCATTTTGTACTTACAGGAGTAAGTTGCAGTGAACCTATAGAAAATAATGCTCTTAGCGAAGCAGTTGTTGGAGTATTCCCTATTGATGGTATTGAGGAATATATCAGTTATATAGAAAAATCAAGAATTAAAGATATAGTTTTTGCTCTTGACAATTTTGATATAGAAAAAGCTTTAGAAACTTTTAGTATGGAAGAATGTAAAAAAGCGGAATTATATCCAAATATCTGGGGTTATGAAGAAGAAACTGACGAAATAAAAGAAGAAATAATGGATTATTTTCAAGATATGAAAGACTTTTATAAACAAGTGTTAGAAGAAGATGGTAATGTATTGGTTACAATTTATTAAAGAGTCATAGATAAGGTAGGGTAACGAAGAACTAGAAATATAGTTTACTTTATCTATGTTCGATGTAGGCTAACTAGAATGTTTTAAAAAATATTTTACTTTGATTAGAAGATTAAAAGTGTTGGAGGAAAATTAAAATGAGTAAAGTTAATCACGAGTTTTTTGGCGAGATAGATACAGAAAAAGATGTAGATGAACAATTTAGTGATGATATTCGCGTATTATGGGAAGAAGAGTATAATGGAATTATGACAACACTATGGTATGATAGTGGTTATGAATTTAAAGTAGGAGTTCTTGATACATTTGCTGAATTTTTACGCAATAGTGAAAACTATTTTGAAAAAGCTAAAGAGGTCTTAGAATACTATTTAAAAGAGGATGACGAGTATATTATTTTTCACAAAGAAGAATTGGAATTGGATATACCAGATGATATTTGTGAATTTGTAGAACAAATGAAAGTAGAATTAATTTCGCTATGGGCTGGGGAGAACTTTATTAGTGTTGATTTTATGATTAACCCAGAAGAAAGTGATCAAATTCTATGCGTGAAATTCAATGATGGTTTAGAAGTAGAAAGTATAGACTGGGAGAGTTAAAAGAACCCTGTAGAAATTAATAAAGTAGTTTTTTGTAGTTAGTAATGTGCTTGGGATGGCGATATTTATGAAGAAAGTAATAAAAAAATTTTGGAATGTATTAAAAAGTGAATATGAAAATAAACATAAAGAAAATATGTTTAAAAATTATAGTCAAACAGAACATGTTTTAAAGAACTTTAGAACATATTTAAAAGACCTTTTTTGTAAATATCCATCTAATGTAGATGTTGTTTGTATTTTAGCTTCTGTAGAATTAGAATTAAGACATGAAAAAGATGCAATTAAATTATTAGAAGATTTTATTTTAAAATATAATGAAGTAATTAATGATGTTGATAAAGCAAGAATTTATACTAATCTAGGATTCTATTATGAAGCTGATAAAAAACAAGATGAATATTTGTTAAAAGCCGAGAAGCTTAATTCTCCCTTTATTGAAACATATAAAGGCTTAGCACTAACTAGTTTTTCAAATTATGAGCATAATAAAACAATTGAAGATTTAGATAATAGTCTAATGTATTTTGAAAAAGCGTTAAAAATAACTAAGGATTATGAAATACAATTTGGATATGCAGTATGTTTATTTGAAATGAAAGAATATCAAAAGGCAAAAGTTATTTTTGAAAAACTATTATCAGAGTATCCAGATAGAATGCGCTTGTTGTTATGTACGGCTTATTGTGAAGTATATTTAGGCAATAGGGAAGAAGCAATCTATTATTTAAAAAAAGTTGAAGTAGGGCAAGATGAGAAGTATTATTTAACTACTGATGATATTGCAGATTATCAAGTGTTTGAAGCTTATTATGTTCTAGGAGAATACGACTTATTTTTGGAAGAGTGTGAGAAAGTAATTCTTGATTATTACTTTGCAGACTGGGAACATTACTATTATACACTTTGGTTTAAAAATAAACATGAAAAATTTTACGAATATATAAGTAAGTATAAAAATGAAATACTTAAAAATATCGAGGAAACGAAAGTTGATGATGATTTTTCTTGTGAAGAAGAGAAGCAAGATTATATTAAAAGTTATGAAGAAGATTTAGAAAAATTAATAACAATGTCTAATAAAATTCAAAATGAGAATTATAAGCCTGTAATTAAGTTAGAACTATATCCTGAATATGGTTGCTTCTTGGTTGATTGTATTAGGCATAATTTTTAAAGAATATTGTTGAGTACAGAAATAATCTTTAAAAGAAATCATACACTTATAGATTTACAAATTAAAAAGATAAGTGTTTTAGATATCGATAAATTTTTTAAAAAATAGGGTGTAATAAAAATAAATAAGTATAAACACATTGAAAATCAATAAAAAATATATAATAAGGTAGGATGGTAAGCATATGAAAAAAATTAATACTCAATATATTAGTGACAAAAAAGCTGATTTGGATGAAATAAAGTATATAGTTGATAATATATTTACAGAAGATAGTGAAGAATGGCTATGTCTTTATGATACTTCAGAAAAAAATCCAAATTACGTTCAGATACACTCAGATATTGAATATTTTGAAGACGATGCATTAAATTTTTTACAGAAAGTTTTACAAATTCCATTAGATAACATAGATGAAATAGAAGGTATTTACTTAGTAGAATGTAGAAAGTATAAAGATAAAGCTGATTTTAGACATTATCGTGCCTTTTTCCTAGATGCAGATGTAGTATATTCTTATTTCGAAACATACATAAATGATGAAGAAATTAATGTTGAGGGTTGGTATGATGTAACCAAGGAGTTTTAGAAGAAAAAATTTAAAGATGAGATGGGTTATAAAAAAAGATTTTTGAAGAAATACTATCAATATGTATCTATAATGGTAGGATTACTTTATTCATTAGTAGCAGTCTTTAACTTTGTGGATAAATATAGTTAGGTCATAGAATATCTTTAAAAGGTTTGTTTTGAACACTTTGTAGAAACAGGATATAAAACTTTGATACTATTATGGGAATCGGATTGATTTTGTTTTCCCCTATCTTTAATCTAATAGAAAGTAAAGGAGAAAAAATAATGGATTGTATATTAAAAAAGGAAGATTTTATTTTTACCAAAACCCCATATTCGTCTTTTTATGAATGTGATATAGATGGATTTAAACTTAATATTGACGAAGAAGATTTTACAAAAGAAGAATTAGTTTTTTCAAGTAGGTTACTTGAATTATATTCTGAAAATTTAACTAAAATAATAGATGCCTGTGTGAAATCGGAAACTTTTAAATATTGTTATCCTGATGAAGATGTTCATAGTATTGAGGAAAAGTTAGGTAAACCGATAATTAGAAGAATAGGGGAACGAAGCATTTTAACTTATACAGAACATGAGCTTGACGCAGACCATATTTTAGATATTGAAATTGAAGGTTTGTATGATGAAATATTAGAGATTTCTATAGATGGTTAAACAGTAAATTATTAAGTTTTCAAAAAATAGGGGATATTAAACTTGATGATAGTGGTTGGAATGATATTTATACATTAGGATATTAGATAAGAATTGTTAAATGGGAGTAAGCTTTATCAAGCTTACTCCCATATTGTATGTTGAGCTCGTACACTATAATAGAATGGGGAACCGTCTGCTGCGAAGTTAGCTTTGATGCTATATCTTTGCCATAGTGTGTAGTCAGCTGTTTGTAGTTTGAGTTGAAAATCTGTATCATGCTTTATTTCTTTATAATCTACAGGGGTTAGTGAAAAAATATCCGTTAATTTTTTTGTTTTAAAATCATGGATAGTAAGTTGCGATAAGTCTGTATGATTAAATTTAACGGTAGATAGAACCCTGCTATCTGCAGGAATTTTATAATATGTTATGACACAATCCTTAAGTTTATCAACATCTTTCCATGTAGGGGTAATGCTCATAAAACCATAGGATTTACCATCACGAACTATCTCTACAAGCTCCCCGTAGTAAAAGTGATCATTACGTTTATTTATAATTTCACTCTCAGATGTTTTTTTAGTAAAGTTGAAGCCAGCTGCTAAAAGCTCTGAGGCCTTTGTTTTACCGATAATCACATTAGTTTTATCTAATTGGATTTCGATAGGTTTTGCTGGAAATCCTGTCATTGATATGCAGAGAGTAAAGGCAAACGAGGTGAAAAAGATTGAACCGATTACAGCGTTTGACGGAGAATATTGGTAGACTGGTTTCTTTATATTTAGTAACAGCAGAATAAGTCTAGTAGCGTGGGTAAATATTATGACTGCAAAAACAATAACAAGTTCTGCTTTTAAACATGTATATAATGCTACTAGAAAGTTGTGAGTTTTGTAATACATGATAATTAAAACAACTATATTAGCTAGAAAGAAATTAAGAATAAATAAGGTAGCTTCTTTTAATGCAGTGGGGTCTGTAATATCATCTAATTTAGCAATAGAAAATCTACCCCTAAATCCTTGCCCAAATTTATATATCCATTGAGGAACATCATTTCTCTCTAATACAGCTACTATAAGTCTAAAATAGATGTAAATTGTAAGTAAGAATAATAGTAATACAATAAAGCAAAAAGATAAGGTTGTTATAAAAAATCCCATAGGTATTTCTCTTTTCTAAATAAAATTAATTTACCATTATTATATCATTATATAAGGTTCCAAGACAAAAAATTTAGTAAAAAAGTGATAAATAATCTAATTGTTTAAAGCTTTATATTTACGTTGATATTTACAAAAATTCAAAATTTTATAATTTAGTTATAATTGTTAAAAATTATTTGTAAAAGATACATATAGCTTTTAAGTGATGATTGAAAAAAGGAGGGGAATTGGTATAATAGTGTATATAAGATGTTTTTTAGTTGATTAGATAATTTAGTTTGTCGAATTATAAAATATAGTTTTTAAAAAACGAAGGAATACTAGAGATGAATGTGGTTATTAAGAAAATACGAGTTTAGTTAGAAATAAGAAACGAAGTATGATTTAATAAATATATTTAATGAGGGAAATTTAGATTATGAGAGATTATATTGATGAAAGAGAAAACTTAGCAAAATTAATATTACGAAGTTCAATGGGACTAGATATATTTATTTATGCAGGCTTTTTCTTCGGTTTTGTATTTGGTATTGCTGGAGCAGAAATTGGATTTTGGTTATTAGGATTTGTTTTTAGATATGGTGTGCATATAGGAATAAGTAGTGTTGTATTGAAAATAGTTGTTATAATTTTATCTTATAAGAAGGATACATATAAAAAGAGGGAATTTCTTTCAGTTGCTTCATCTTCAATGGTTCTGTTGTTTATTATAGGTGCAATAATAGGGGGAATTTACTATATTGGCAAGATTATGACTACTGTGGGATAGGCAAACTAAGAGAGTACAGCAAATAAAATATAGAAAAAGTATAAATCTAAAATATTTATACATACAGTATTAGTGAAATAAATAGTAAAATCATCTTTTCTTAATAAGATAATAGCACATAAGGCTCAAAAAAAGAAAAGATGATTTTTATAAATTAGTAAAAGATAATTTTAACGATACTATGAGAATTTTATAAAATAAATTTAAATCAAATTTTCTGTGGATTAAAAATAAATTTAATTGTTTTACTATAGGATATATTTTAGTGTTAATTTTGCGGAATAGTTCCTAATTTTATTAGATTTATCTTATTTTATACAGAAGTTAATTGTATAGTATGTGTAAGTATGATATAATTTAGGTGAGGTTAAATAGATAAAAAATAACAAAGTTGATTGTGATTTTATGATATCGAGTAAGGAATCTTACTTTCATTCTCACTTTTGCTCAGTCTGCTTTATTATTTTATAAGGAATAATATAAACTCCGAGTAGTAATGATGAAATTTCAAGGCTGAGCAGTGATGATGTTCGGTCTTTTTTGTTTATTTCTTAGTAGCTATTTTTTAATAATATCAATAATTATAGTAAAAAATATTTTTTACAATGCAAGAAGGAGAAGACGCATGAAGAGATATATTAAAATAGTGATATAAATGTTTACCTTCAAAATTTAGTATAGTATATACTTAAAACTGTTACTAAAATACTTAAAGAAAAGAGGTAATATTATGGGACTTATTAAAGCAGCAGTAGGTGCTACAGGTGGTGTATTAGCTGATCAATGGAAAGAATTTTTCTACTGTGATTCTATGGATAAATCAGTTATGGTTGTTAAAGGTCAAAAACAGGTATCTGGACGTTCATCAAATACCAAAGGAAGCGATAATATTATTTCCAATGGTTCAGGTATTGCGGTGGCTGATGGACAATGTATGATAATTGTTGAACAAGGTAAAATTGTTGAAGTTTGTGCGGAACCAGGTCAATTTACTTATGATACATCTAGTGAACCAAGTATTTTTACAGGAAGCCTTGGAGAAGGCATTGTGAATACCTTCAAGCAAATTGGTAAACGTTTTACTTTTGGAGGAGATACTGGAAAAGATCAACGAGTTTATTACTTTAATACTAAAGAATTAGTTGATAATAAATTTGGGACACCAAATCCTATTCCATTCCGTGTAGTAGACTCTAAGATTGGACTAGATCTTGATGTTTCTATTCGTTGTTCAGGTGTATATTCTTATAAAATTGTAGACCCTCTGTTATTTTACACAAATGTTTGTGGTAATGTTGAGAAAGAGTATTTACGTGAAGAAATAGAATCGCAATTGAAAACGGAATTTATCAGCGCTTTACAACCTTCTTTCGCAAAGTTGTCTGATATGGAATTACGACCAAATCAAATTGTTAGTCATAATACAGAATTAGAAAATGCTCTTAATGAGATTTTGTCAGAAAAATGGGGACAACTTCGTGGTCTTAAAGTAATTAGTATTGCACTAGGCTCTGTTACTCTGCCAGAAGAAGATGCAGAGATGATTAAACAAGCACAACGTACTGCTATTATGAAAGATCCAACTATGGCTGCAGCAACATTGGTTGGAGCACAAGCGGACGCTATGAAAGCAGCAGCAAGTAATGAGGCAGGTGCTATGACAGGGTTTATGGGCTTCGGTATGGCGGCTAATGCAGGTGGTATTAACAATGCACAAAATCTTTTTGTTATGGGGCAAGAACAACAAGCTGCTAAACAAGAACAACAAGCACAACAAACACCGCAAGCACAAGAAGCTACTCCAAATATGGCTAAGTGGATTTGTCCAAATGGTCATGAAGCATCTGGAAAGTTCTGTCCTGAATGTGGCAGTCCAAAACTTGTTGATAATAGTTGGTCATGCTCTTGCGGTACAACAAATAGTGGAAAATTCTGTTCAAATTGTGGTAGTCCAAAACCAGAAGTTAATCAGGTGAAACAATGTTCAAATTGTGGTTGGACTACTCCTGATTCAGGGGTAACACCAAAGTTCTGCCCTGAATGTGGTAAAGCTTTTTAGTAAAAAGATTCTAAATTCATTCGATATAAAGGGAGAGGGGATGATTATATGGCTGACAATTTAGAATACAAATGTCCTAGTTGTGGAGGGGCTATAGCTTTTGATTCAAAAATTCAAAAAATGAAGTGCCCATATTGTGATCTTGAGATGGAAATGGATAGTTTTCAATCTATGGATGAACATTTGGAAGAATTACATCCTACTAATTCGTCAACTTCAACAAAGAATTCTGCTGAAGAATGGCAAGAAGATGATGACCAGATGAATGTCTTTGTGTGTAAGTCTTGTGGTGGAGAACTGATTGCTGATGAAAATACTGCTGCAACAGCATGTCCTTATTGCGACAACCCGGTTGTTCTTAAGGAGCGTTTAATGGGGGACTTGAAACCTGAGTTGGTTATTCCTTTTAAACTAGATAAAAAAGCGGCAAAGGAAGCATTGAATAGGCATGTTCAAGGTAAGCGTCTATTGCCAAAAGTATTCAAAGATCAGAATCACATAGATGAGATTAAAGGGATTTATGTGCCATTTTGGTTATTTGATATTACAGCAGATGCTAATTTAAAATATAATGCCGAAAGCATAAGGGTGTGGAGTGATTCGCAGTATAATTACAGAGAAATAAGTTATTACTCTGTTGTAAGAGAAGGACAATTGAATTTTACTCATTTACCTGTTGATGGTTCTAAAAAAATAAGTAATACTTTGATGGAATCTATTGAACCGTTTGATTTTTCTGAGGCAGTCGATTTTCAAACAGCTTACTTGGCTGGGTATTTAGCAGATCGCTATGATGTAAGTGCCGAGGAAAGTATTGATAGTGTTGAAGATCGAGCAAAGACTAGTACAGCAAGAGTCTTTGAAAATACGGTTAAGGGATATGATACACTGAGGATTGAAGATAGTAGCATTCAATTGTATCGTAATAGTGAGGCTATGTATGTTTTGTATCCGGTTTGGTTTTTGAATACCACATGGAATAAAAAACGATATACTTTTGCTATGAATGGACAGACAGGAAAATTTGTTGGGGATTTACCATTAGATAAAGGAGCATATTGGAAATATTTTATACTATTTTCAATAATAGCAGCTATTGTTCTTTACATTATAGTTTGGTTGATTAACTATATGTTTGGTATAGATTTTATTAGGGATACTACATGGGGGGACTAAGGTTATGAAAAAAATAATTACACTAGTTCTTGGTATTTTCCTATGTTTTACTTTAGCTGGTACTGCTTTTGCAGATAAAACAACGGAAGGGTTTATTCATGATCCGATAGGTCTCCTAAAAGCTGAAGAAAAACAAAAGTTGGAAAAGGAAGCTCAAGATATTTATAATAAATATAAAATTAAAGCACAGCTACTGCTTTTGGATGTAGAGCAAGATAAGTTAGTTGATAAATTTAAGGAATATTATGGGAATAGTTTTACTGTTGAATCAGGTGTTATACTTACAGTAAATAAAAAAATGGATGTTAGCCTAACATATTATACTGGGAAAGGAAAAAGTCTTTTAGGAAAAGATAGTGATAAACTTTTCTGGGGAGCTTTTAAAAGTGGTAAAACTTGGTACGAGAGTGGTCATAACTATTTATCTTCTTTAGCAGCTAAATTTTCACCACAACCACGTTTAGTAGATAAGGCTGATTTGTTGAGTGATGAACAAGAAAAAAATTTATTAGCTAAGCTTGATGAAATTAGTAAACGACAAAAATGTGATGTTGTTGTAGTAACAGTGAAAAGTTTGGAAGGGAAAAAAGCTGAGGCTTTTGCTGATGATTACTTTGACTATAATGGTTATGGGCAGGGAGAAAATTTTGATGGAATACTTTTATTGGTAAGTACTGGAAGTAGAGACTGGCATATAAGTACAACTGGCTATGGGATTAAAGCTTTTACTGATGCAGGATTGAATTATATGTCGCGTAATTTCTTACCTGAGTTGAAACATAATAATTATTATGAAGCATTTAATATTTATGCAGATTTGAGTGATAAATTCTTAACTCAAGCCAAAACAGATAAACCTTATGATAAAGGTAATCTTCCGAAAGAACCTATTAGTATATTTTGGATTCCTATAGTAATAGGAATAGGTATGTTTATAGCTAGATTTATCGTGAAGGGAATGGAAAATCAGCTTGAAACTGTTAGACCTGCTTTGGCAGCAAATAGCTACATTAAAGAAAATAGTTTAAATATAACAAGATCAGAAGATCAGTTTCTTTATAACACAGTTAATAAAACTGCAAAACCAAAAGAGACAAGTAGCTCTAGTGGTGGAGGTAGTAGCACACATACTTCATCATCTGGACGTACCCATGGAGGCACAGGCGGTAAGTTCTAAAAACAAGCTTAAACAGCACAATTCATGTTGTTTAAGACCATTAACGAAAGAGGGTTTGTTTTTATATAAATGATAGGAACAAATCCTCTTAATTATATTGTATTATTTTGAATATTTGATACAATTAGTATAAAAGTAAATAAGATACTAAACTATAATAAATCTAAACTTTTAAAGAAAATTAGAATAGATTATTTAAAGTATATTAAGAGGAATAACGAAAATGAAGCATAAATTATTAAAAATAAAAAAATTAGCAGTAGTATTTGGAGCTTTTGCACCAATGCATACAGGTCATGTAGATTTTATAACTAAAGCGAAAAGAGAAAATGATGCTGTTTTAATTATTGTATCAGGAACAAATACCGAAGAAGATCGAGGAACGCGTGATGGGCTACATCTTAATCGTCGTTTTCGTTATGTTCGAGAGGTCTTTCATGATGATGAATTGGTTGTAGTTGATAAACTTGATGAAGAAGGTATGCAAGCATATCCGAACGGATGGAAGACTTGGTTAGAAACTCTTCATAAGCTTATTAAAGAGAACACAGATTACCAATTTGAAAAGATGACATTTTATATGGGGGATGAAAATCATCAAAAACCATTGCTTAGTCATTTTGAAGAAGTTTTTGCTAACGAATATGACAATATGAAGGATTATGATAATTCTCTTAGCGATATTAAACAAAAAGAAGTGGCGATTAAAATGATTGATTTAACTGTAGTTCCGGTATCTAGCACTGAAATTCGAAAAAATCCGTTAGTTTATTGGCGTTATATTACAAAGCCATTCCGACGCCATTTTACGAAAAAAGTTTTGGTAGTAGGTTCAGCTTCAGGAGGAAAAACTACACTTATTAAAGATCTTGGTCGTGTTTTTAATGCACCTATATCCCTTGAGTATGCACGTTATTACCAAGAATTTTACAATGTTCGTGATGATGAACTAGATACTAACGATTATATTCGTCTTTTTGCAAATCAAAATGAGCAGACTTCAAATGTCATTGATAGTGGAAGCCATACAGGTATTGTCTTTGTAGACACTAATGCTACTGTGACTATGGCTTATGTAGATTATTATCTTAAAGATATTATTTCAGAAGAAGAGTACCAAGCGCTTAAACTATCATATAAGGTAGCTATTTCAAAAGAAAAATGGGATCTTATTATTCTAATTCCACCAAAATCAGCATATGTTAATGATGGCTTTCGTGATATGAGTATGGCAAGTCAAGATATTCGAGACGATTTTACAAACCATCTTATTTATTTACTTGAACGAGATGGATTTAAAGAAAAACTGTTAATTCTTGATAGCGATGTAGATACTTTCTTTTTAGATAATTACCAAAAAACTATTCAAGCTGTAAAAGATCGTCTTAACATTGAAATTTAAAAAATATTAAGGGAATAAAAGATAGAATGTGTAGAGTATATTTGATTGTTTGGTATAAAACTGTGCAATAGGAGGAAGTTTTTGGAAAATTTAAAATTTAATGCAACACAACTGAAGTATATTGCTATTATAGCGATGACAATAGATCATTTAGGATGGCTATTATATCCAGGTTTGGTAAAAGAAGTAGTGCCAGTGACTATGCATATAATTGGCAGATTAACAGCACCTATAATGTGGTACTTTATAGCAGAAGGTTGTTATTATACTAAAAATATTAAAAAATATTTTCTGAGATTAATGGGGTTTGCGATAGTTAGTCATTTTGCTTTTTGTTTTGGCCTAGGTATACCTTTTAATCTAATGGTAGGTAGCATTTTTAATAAAACAAGTGTTCTATTTCCCTTAGCTATGGCGGTGTTGTTGATAGCAATCTTTAAAAATGAAAAGATAAATAATACGTTGAAAACTCTAACGATTATTATTTTTTGTTTATTAACTTTCGTAGCAGATTGGTCTTCGATAGCATTGATGATGCCATTTTTTTTGTATCAACATAGAGAAAATAAAAAACAACAGGTTATTGATTATATAGTTTGGATAAGTGTTTATGCAACTGTCTATATGATATTTATTGATATATTCTATGGAATATTACAGTTTGCGACTTTACTTACTATACCATTATTACTGAAATATGATGGAACAAGAGGGCGAAGTATAGGTTCTAAATGGTTTTTCTATTACTATTATCCAATCCATTTAGCGATTATAGGTATTTTTAGAATTTGGTTATATGGAGATATTCCGTTAGTGTTTTAATTCGTAGAGAGTGGAAAAACTCTTTATATGAAAAATATATAAGTATGAATATTATTCTTATTGATAGGAGGAATATACAATGAAAGAGTTTATTAGAAAATATTATGTTTATATTATTGTAATAATAGCTTTTTATGTCGCTACACCTTTGCTTTGTAGAGATGCTGGGGGTGCATTTCTTACATTATTAGTAATATTCCCCTTAATTATCTTGATTCTTTCCTTTATACATAGCAAGATACTTGGATTTAATTGTTGGCTATCTATAGTTATAGGATTGTTATGGTTGCCAGTTACTTTAATATATCTAAATGCAAGTGCACTAATATATGCGTTAATATATGGGGTAATAAGTTTTTTAGGACAAGGATTAGGACTTTTACTTCAAAGAAAAAAATAGAATGTTTAATATTATAAATTGTATTATATGCTATAATAGAGGTATTAATTATTTTATAAAAGGAAAGAGAGGATAATATATGAAAAAAACATTATTAAAAATACTAGGAACAGTAGTTTTAGCTTCTGTTTTGACGGGATGTTCTACAACTTCATCAACAACAAATAATTCAAAAGATGAACCTAAAAAAGAAGCGATACAAGGACCAGGAAAAGATTTTGATTGGAATGCGAAAGTAGAACCAGTAAAATTGGATCGCACATATACAGAACAAAATTCTGAGAATAGTTTTACAACTAGATTAACAGGTATAGAAAAGGCTCAAGCGAAGTTAGAAAGTAAAAAGAAAAGTATTTCTGATGAAAAAGTAAAGTTGGCATTAAAAGTGGTAGATGCTGTTTTTGTAAATCAGCAAAATATTGATGACTTAGTAAAAGCAGCAGGTTATAATAACCAAAAAGAGTTATTTGAAAATGTTTGGAAGCAAACTATTACAGATGTTGCAAAAGAATATAACTTCACTCCGAATGAAGACTTTGTTTTTCAAGGGGAAACATACAAAATGAGTATATATGGTCCGATGTCATTTAAAGTAAACACTAATGCCTATGGGAAAGCAGGAGCTTATGATTTAAATGATTATAAAGTTGAAGGGAATACAGTTTATCTATATATAACGACTCCACATATTGATAATTATCAATATTTTGCAAAGGCTAGTTATCTTCCAAATTTTAAAGATTTTTTCGAACCATTAGCTTTGGTTGTTAACACGGCACGTTCAGAAAACAAAATTGGTGAAGTTTTAAATAGTAGAGCTATTTATAATCTAGCAGCTTTAGAATATAAAGCAAATCGTTATGTAAATCTACAAGGGATGGATTATCATCCAACAGCTAAGCAATATATCGCAATACAAGTTGATGATAGTGGGAAAGTCACTATAGATATGGAGAACCTACAAAATTTACTACATATAAATTCTAAGAAATCTAATGAAACTAACAAAGTTAAATTTAATATAACACAATAATTATAAAATAGCATTCTTTATTTGATGAAATAAAGGGTGCTATTTTTTAAGCTAGGGAAAATAAAAGTGATAAAAATTCAAAGTAAATATTTATATGATTAGAAAAATATAGTAAAATAGAATAAACATACCATCATCATAACATAATGTGGTGATATATAAAATGTATAGTGAATGTTACAATACTAAAAAAGGAGACAACAAATGTGTGAAGAATGTTATTCAGATAAAAATAGAGTGACTCCGTTATTAAATCCAGTAGACTGTCTTAAAAATCATACACAGTACATTTGTGGTAGTTGCGGAAGATGTATTTGTATTGAGAGGGATTCTATTAGAGGTTTGCAAAGATGGAATTTTCCATTTAAAACATTGGATATTGCGAAGCTTTATTTACGCACAGCAGATTTCACATTAAAGAAACCTTGTGGAATCTATGAAATAGAAAGTTCAAATGGAAGGTTGTCTTATAAAATATTTGCAGATAATAATGAACTACAATTATTTTTGAAAAAAAATAAAAATAAGAAATGCAACTCATTACAGCCATTGTTTTCTGTTCAAGAATATAAAGAATATTCAAATACAGAAGTAAGAAAATTAACAGAGGCTGAAATAGGAAAGTATATGAGTGAGAGATAGGGTATAGTCAAAAATGGAGGATTTATATGGCATCAAGTAAAGAATATTTAAATTTTATATTAGAACAGCTAGATGATTTAGAAAATATTAAATATAGAGCTATGATGGGAGAATATATTTTGTATTATAATGATAAGATTGTTGGTGGAATATACGATGATAGATTATTAGTAAAACCAGTACAATCAGCTTTAGACTATGTATCAAACATAGAATACAGCCTACCATATCCAGGAGCAAAGGAAATGTTGTTAATTACTGAGGTAGATGATAAAGAATACTTAACAGGTTTATTTATGACAATGTTAGCAGAATTACCAGCAAAAAAAGTAAAAAAGTAAGCATATTAAACATAAAACATGATTTTTGAAAATGAAAAAATAAAAATCATTAAATCAGAGGCTGTTTATGTAGATGGTAATTCATTAAAGCTAGAGATTTAAGATACGGTCGTAGAAAATAATATTGTTAGGTCAGGAATATAATTTATTATGGATAAAAAGAAGGAACGCATTCTTTGTCAGAAACTTTGGGCGAAAAATAAATATTTGGTGTTAAGTAAATCGAATCAGATATATTTAGAGATTAGACAATATTTAAAACAAGAAGATGTTAGCATAAAAGTAGTAGAAAGATATATTGAACAAGCGGTGCAGTTACCAGAAGATAAAGGTCAGGTGACAAATGCTTTTCATCACGTTTGGGGATATTTCAAAAAGAATGCAACACTAGAAGAAAAATATAAGTTCTTTGCAAAGTTAGAAGAGTATAGAGATGGAAAAACAACACAAAACGAGGTTTTGAAAGAAATAAGAGTATTATTGGGGAAATATCCTAATAAATATTTACAGGAATCAACTTTTATTATAGGAGAAAATTAATGAGATTATGGCATGAGGATTTAATTCGCAAACTACCAAGGCAACAGCTTTTAGGACAACACCGTGAATGTTGTGCACTAAGGGGGAATGGTTGGGCAAAAAGACATGCAACAGTCAATTATGTATTTGATTATGAACCATTTTTATTATATAAATATCATAAACTAATAATGGATGAAATGACAGCTAGAGGATATAATGTGAGTGAGGAATGGTTTGATAAAAACTATCGAGGAAAAGTTTGTAAACCATATACAGACTTGAAAGAAGTAAAAATTAATTCGCCAATCTACAAAGAACATAACGATAGTTATTATATGGAATGTATAAATAACTTAGCGGAGAAGGGAATAGAGATTTAGTTTAAAGTAGATTTTATAGTATATTAATTTCTAGGGAGAAAATTATTTATTTGATATCTAAAAATTAATGAGTAAATTGTTTTGTTATTATATATAGTCAAGAGTATAATTAAAGATAATATGTAAAATATAAATTAGGAGATAACTATGAAAGTTTCTGTATTGAATCTTGTGCCATTAAGGCATGGGGA
>ERZ773035.1228-NODE-1228-length-18989-cov-8.539083_pt1 | contig 18989 bp, 15 predicted proteins | sample MGYA00511487_ERZ773035 | MGnify/ENA primary metagenome ERZ773035 (study PRJEB29015, sample SAMEA2737985) | human oral metagenome | biome: human oral; feature: human-associated habitat; material: dental | place: China | collected 2024 ...
AAGGAACGATCATGGAGCAAAAGGCGAAGGAAGAGCGAGCGGCGCAGGAAAAGGCGACGATCGAGCTTCGGGGCATCAAGAAACTCTATCCGATGGGCGATCAAATCGTCGCCGCGCTCGCGGGCGTTGATCTTACGATACGAAAGGGCGAGTTCGCCGCCCTCATGGGGCCGTCCGGCTCGGGCAAGTCGACGCTCATGAACATCCTCGGCTGCCTCGACCGCCCGACGGAAGGATCGTACAAGCTCGACGGCGAGGAGGTCGCGCACCTCTCGGACGACGCGCTCGCGCTCACGCGCAATAAGAAGATTGGCTTCGTATTTCAGAACTTCAACCTGCTCTCGAAGAGCAGCGCAGCTGAAAACGTCGCTCTACCGCTCATCTATGCGGGCGTCGGAAGAGGCGAGCGGCGCGAGCGCGCCATGCACCTCTTGGAGGCCGTCGGTCTCGCCGACCGTGCCGACCATCGGCCCAACGAGCTTTCGGGCGGTCAGCGCCAGCGCGTCGCCATCGCGCGCGCCCTCGTCAACGATCCGCACATCGTCATGGCGGACGAGCCGACGGGCAATCTCGACACGAAATCGACGCATGAGATCATGGAACTCTTCGAGAAGCTTCACGCCGCCGGACGCACGATCATCCTCGTCACGCATGAGCCGGACATCGCTGCCTGCGCGAGCCGTCAGCTTCTCGTGCGCGACGGACTCATCACGCGCGACGAGGGCAGGGGCGTCAAGATGGATGTCGTATAGGAGGGAAGTCGCTTGTTGATTTGGGAAAGCATCACCATCGCCCTGCATGAGCTCTTTGCGAACAAACTGCGCTCCGTCCTCACCATGCTCGGCATCATCATCGGCGTCGCCGCCGTCATTGCGATGGTCTCCATCGGCATGGGCGTCAAGAGCAACGTCGAGGACTCGATGGCGAGCCTCGGCAGCAACATGCTCATCGTCACGCCCGGCGCGGCGAACTCGGGCGGCATTCGCGGCGCGGCAGGATCGCGCGAGTCGCTGAAGTACGACGATGCCATGGCGATCAAAAAGAAGATCAAGAACATCGACCACGTTTCGCCCATCGTGCAGCGCTCCTATCAGATTGTCTACGGCAATCAAAACTGGAATACCGTTGTCATGGGCGTGACGCCCGAGTACATGGCGATCCGCTCGCTCACGCTGACCGTCGGCACCTTCATCTCGCAGACGGACAACGACAAGCGCCAGCGCGTCGCCGTCATCGGCCCGACCGTCGCTAGGAATCTCTTCGGCAGCGAGAACCCCATCGGCAAGAACATCCGCATCCACAATCAGCCGTTCAAGATCATCGGCGTTCTCGCGAGCAAGGGACAATCCTCCATGGGCCAAGATCAGGACGATGTGGTCATCGTGCCGCTGATGACGGAGCAGGAGCGTCTTCTCGGCATCACGCACATCCAGATGATCAACCTGCAGGTCAGCGAGGCTTCGAAGATCGTCCAGGTACAGAGCGAGGTCGAAACGCTGCTGCGCCAGCGTCACCACATCCTGAGTGGCAAGGAGAATGACTTCACCGTCAACAACCTCACGAGCCTCGTCGAGACGGTGACGCAGCAGACGACGATGCTGACGATCCTCCTTGGCAGTATCGCGGGCATCTCGCTCCTCGTCGGCGGCATCGGCATCATGAACATCATGATGGTCTCGGTCACGGAGCGCACGCGTGAGATCGGCATACGGAAGGCGCTCGGCGCGACCTTCGGCAACATCATGCTGCAGTTCCTCATCGAGTCCGTCGTCATGGGCGTCGTCGGCGGCATCCTCGGCATCTGCCTCGGCTGCGCCATCTCCGTTGCCATCTCTCATGTCGGCGAATTCAAGACCGTCATCACGGCGACGCCGATCCTCGTATCCTTCTCGTTCGCCGTCGGTATCGGTCTCTTCTTCGGCATCTATCCGGCAAGAAAGGCCGCGAAGCTCGACCCGATCGACGCGCTTCGCTACGAGTAAGAGGTCGTTGGAAAGTGACCTGCATGAGTTCGTCATTACCGTACGATGCGTGAAGCGCGGCAGAGAACTGCTGCATGAAGAATCCCCCGAGAAATCTTCTCGGGGGATTCTTCTATGCAGTCAAGGATGCGCCTTACACTTGGATCTTGGCGACCTCGCCTTGCAGACTGGTGGCGATTTCGGCAAGCCCTTCGCTTGCATCGGCGATATTCTGCAGGGACTGCGTCTGCGTCTCCACGGCGCTGTTGCCCTCCTCGCTCGTCGCGGCGTTTTCCTGTGCGAGCGCCGAAAGGCTCTCGATCACTTGGGAAACGGAGTGGCTTTTGTCCACGATATTCCGCGTCGAGTCGTTCATCCTCTTGACGACTTGCTCCGTCTCTTCGACGGCTTCGTCGATGCGGCGGAATTTTTCCTGCGTTTCATCGAGACTCGTGCGCGTTTCGTCGACGAGATGCCGGGACACTTCCATCGTGTCGACCGCTTCTTGAGATTTCTCTTTGAGTCCGCCGATGATGGCGCTGATTTCGTCGGTGAAGCTGCGGCTCTGCTCCGCGAGCTTGCGGATCTCGTCCGCGACGACGGTGAAGCCGCGTCCTGCCTCTCCGGCCCGTGCTGCTTCGATGGCGGCATTCAGGGCGAGAAGGTTCGTCTGCTCGGAAATCGACTGGATCATCTGGCTGGCCACTTCGATCTTTTCCGCGCTCTTGTTCGTCTCGATGACGACGCGAGCCACTTCTTCGGTCGCTCGGGAGGTTTCTGCCGATTTCTTCATGACATCGGCGAGGATGGCGATGCCTTCATCCTTGCGCTGGCGCACGGCAGCGGTTCCTTCATTGATTTTTTCGAGGATTTCCTGATTGCCGTCGAGCAGGGTTTGGATTTCGTCCAAGTGATCGGAGGCCTCCTGCGTGTCCTGCGCCTGTTTCGATGCACCGTCGGCAATGTTGTGGATGGCCGTCGTCACGTTGCGCGCGCTGTTGGCCGTGCTCTGCGTCGTGGCGGTCAGTTCCTCGCTCGTAGCAGCGACGGACTGGGAATTGCCATTGATCTTTCCGACGATGTCGCGCAGGCTGCTCGCCATCTTGCCGCAGGCGCGTGTGATGATGCCGATCTCATCGCCGCGCTCCAGGTATTTCGCAAGGTGCATATTTTTCTCTTTCTGCAGATCGAGTCCTGCAAAGCGCTCGATCATGCCCGCCATATCCTTTAGAGGTGCGGAGACGCGCTTGTGGATGAAGAAGCTCATGAGCGCGATGAGACCTGCACCGCAAGCTACTGCAATCAGCAGCGATATGAGGACGAGATCCTTTGCCTCATGCGTGAACATCTCGTTGGAGACGGCGACGAGCGCCCCCCAAGGCTGTTCGATGCCCTTGAGCTTGATGGGGTTGAAGATATAGGTGGTAGGAAGCCCCGTGGATTCGGAGGTGCGCTCCATGGAGAAGAGCTCCTGGCCGAAGAATTTCTGTCCTTCGCTTTCGCTTACGCCCAGCATTTCGTAGACGTTCTTGGAGACCGCGTCATCTTTTAGACCGTGGGCAAGCAGCGTTCCCTGCGGGGTAAAGACGGCGAAGAAATTGTTCGGCGTGCTGATCGCCGCCATGTCGCTCTGGAAAGGGGCGGCGTCGAAATCCACCGTGACGGCGCCGACGAAACGACCGTCCTCGATGAGAGGGAAGGCGATGGTCAGCATGTAGGTGCGCTGGGTCGGCGTGACATCGTACCAGTAGGGATCGGTCAGCGTGATTTTCTGCGTCTTGCGCGGGGATTGATACCACTCGTCCGTCTCATAGCCGGCGAGCGGCGTGATCACGATGTTGGATCCTTCCTTGCCCGCATAAGGGATGGCGCGCCCCGTAGCGTCGGAAGCGGGGGAGTTCACGAATGCGGCATCTTTGCCGTCGAAGGCGTTTGGCTCGAAGCAGATGCCCGAACCGACGATGTCGTCATTGGAAGCGACGGTCGAGCGCAGGGCGGCGATCAGATCGTCGCGATTGCGCTGCTCGGGCGGCAGAGACAGAATCTGTTGGACGCGCGATCTCAGATCCTGCCCCGATTGATAGACGGCAGTGTAGCGCGTCTCGATGGCGGCCGTCTTCATGCCGACCTCGTTGTACTTTTCCCGTATGCCGTCTTCAATCATGGTGTTGTACGAGCGATAGCCGATGAAGCTCATGAGAATGGCGATCATCAGCGTGACGCCGAGGAAGATGACAACATTGACTTGCAGTCCGATGCCGTAGCCGCCCTTTTGCGGGGTTTCCTTTGTTTTGTTCATGTTGTACAGCTCCTTTTCGGGGAGGCGCGTGCATTTTTCGTCAAGAAATGCGCCTCCTAATTTAGTTGATTTCATCTACTACTTTACAAAGACGGAATCTGGAATCTTTTAATATTATATCATATTTTTCAAAAAAAGTGGCACTTGAATATAATTTAATAATAAACTTTAGCGATACGAAGCGCTCCTACCTGAGCAAGGGGCTTTCGCCAAGCTTGTCGAGCAGCAGATTTGTTTCCATGACGCTCTTCTTGTGCGTGAGCGCGAAGATGAGGACGCTGTCCCAGCTCTTCTTGGCGTAGAGCTGCGGCAGATGAGCCGCGTGCAGCAGACGGCTCGTTTCCTTGAGGTCGAGTCCGAGCGCGAGGGCGAGCGCCAGAATTTTTGCGCGCGAGGGATTCTTGTCGCCGGAAAAGATATGGTAGGCGTATGTGGCTTCGAGTCCCGAGGTGCGGATGACATCGCTTTTCGTTCGATTCTTCTGCGAGAGAAGCTGCGCGAGATAAGGCTCTTCTTTTTCTTTGGAAAAGCACTATTGACAACTTGGCGAAAAAGGTTTACATTGAACCCGTGAACATATTTCAACAATAGTCCGAATATTGCCTATATGAAGGAGAGGAGGGGCGGCACGACGGTCTATAGACTGACGGACAGAAGGAGAGTGATTTGCGATGGTTACATTTTTGGTGGCATTGCTCGCTTTGATTCTGGGCTACGTCATCTACGGCAGGGTTGTCGATGTGATTTTCTCGCCTACGGACAAGCCGACGCCTGCATTGGTGCACGATGACGGTGTGGATTACATTCCTCTGCCGACGTGGAAGGTCTTCATGATCCAGCTTTTGAATATCGCTGGTCTCGGACCGATTTTCGGCGCTTTGCAGGGGGCGCTTTGGGGACCGTGCGTCTACTTCTGGATCGTTCTCGGCACGATTTTCGCGGGCGGCGTGCACGACTATATGTCGGGCATGATTTCTCTGCGTGAAGACGGCAAGAGCATCTCGGAGGTCGTCGGCAATCACATGGGCAAGACGATGCTCTTCATCATGCGCATCTTCTCGGTCGTGCTTCTCGTCCTCGTCGGCACGGTTTTTGCGACGGGGCCTGCTATGCTCATCGACGGCAAGCTGTTGTCGCTCGGTTCTATCGGCGCGATCAAGATCTGGCTCATCATCATCTTGATTTATTACTTCCTTGCTACACTTTTGCCGATCGATACGTTGATCGCGCGTTTCTATCCGCTTTTCGGCGTCTGTCTCATCGTCATGGCGTTCGGCATCATGGGGGCGATGCTCGCGGGCGTCGGCGGTCATGTCATGCCGGAGATGGTCTTGGCGAATCTCCATCCGAAGGATATGCCGATCTGGCCGCTGATGTTCATCACGGTTGCCTGCGGCGCCATTTCGGGATTCCACGCCACGCAGTCGCCCATGATGGCTCGCTGCCTGAAGGATGAGCGTCTCGCGCGTCCCGTCTTTTACGGCGCGATGGTTTCTGAGGGCTTCATCGCTCTCGTCTGGGCGGCGGCGGGCGTGACCTTTTACGAGAGCACGGGCGGTCTCGGCGCTGTGCTTGCTTCGGCAGGTCCCGGCGGCGTCGTTTACGATATCTGCGTCGGCTTCCTCGGCCCTGTCGGGGCGGCTCTCGCGCTGCTTGGCGTCGTCGCCTGCCCGATCACTTCGGGCGATACGGCGTTCCGCTCGGCACGTTTGACAATCGCCGACTGGTTCGGCCTTGAGCAGAAGTCGACGAGCAGACGTCTCGCGCTTGCCGTGCCGATCCTTGGTGTCGGTGCTGCTCTTACACAGATGGACTTCTCGATCATCTGGCGCTACTTTTCATGGACGAACCAGACGCTCGCTATGATTGTCCTGTGGACGGGATCTGTCTACCTCTATCGTACGTTCCGCGGCAAAATCTACTACATCATCGGCATGATCCCTGCGACCTTCATGTCGGCCGTCACGGTGACGTACATCCTGCAGGCGAAGGAGGGCTTCGGCCTTTCGACGGATGTTACATATCCCGTCGGCATTGCCGCCGCTGCGCTCTTCTTGTTCCTCTTCCTGCGCACGACAGTGCTGCGGCATGAGTGAAGCTCTCCTCTGCCCGTGCGGCAGAGGAGGACAAAACATGGAATGACAAGGAAGAACAGCGGATTGGAAGCTGCCGAATCACCCGACAAGATTCGGCAGCTTTTTCATGCCCTACCCAGAACTCCTCGCACAGTGTATAATAGGAGACGTAGGTTTCGTAAGCAGTTTGCAGTCACAGCAAAAGGAGAGCGGCGAATGGAACGAGATGTGATACGGGAAAAGGCAAAGGAAACGCTGGCGCTGGAAGCAGTGGCAGTGAAGAAGCTGACGGAGAATGTGGATGAGGAGTTCTGCCGTGCGGTCGAGTGCGTGCTCGGCTGCACGGCTCGCATCGTCGTCACAGGCATGGGAAAATCCGGGCATGTCGGGCGCAAAATCGCCGCGACGCTTGCGAGCACGGGAACGCCTTCGTTCTTCATGCACCCGGCGGAGGCGTTTCACGGCGACCTTGGCATGGTGACGGACAAGGATGTAGTCTTGGCGATTTCCAACAGCGGCGAGGTGCAGGAAGTCGTGAAGATCCTGCCCGTCATCCATCGTATCGGTGCGACCATCATCGCCATGACAGGCAACCGTTCTTCGCAGCTCGCCGAGTACTCGGATTACGTCATCGACATCGGGCATGAACCGGAGGCCTGCCCCTTGGGACTTGCGCCGACGACGAGCACGACGGCGACGCTCGCCATGGGCGACGCCATCGCCGTCGCCGCGATGTCCGTGCGAAATTTCAAGAAGCAGGATTTCGCGCTCTTCCATCCGGGCGGCGCGCTCGGTCGGCGACTTCTTCTCAAGGTGCAGGACGTCATGCACACGGGCGAGGAAAACCCTGTCGTCTCGGGAGAGAAGACGGCGAAGGATGCGCTCTTTGTCATGACGGAGAAGGGCCTCGGCGCTGTCTCTGTCACGGATGCAGCGGGCAAGTTCATCGGGCTTCTGACTGACGGCATCATCCGCCGCGCACTCGCGAAGGACTATGCTTTCCTCGATGAACCTGTGTACGAGATCATGTTTACTGAGCCGCTGACGATTCGTGCCGATGAACTGGCGACGGCGGCGCTCTCCGTCATGGAGAAGCACGAGCCGCGCCCAGTGACGGTGCTGCCCGTCATCGACGAGAAGGGGGCGCCGGTCGGCATGATCCATCTGACCGATCTTTTGAAGCAGGGCGTGGTTTGAGCCGCATCCTGCCGTTGGGAATGGATGTGCCATAAAGTGTCGGGGCGTGTCGCTGGTACGTTGAGAGAATGGGTTCGTAGCGCGAGAATTTTTCGATAAATCCAGGATATGATAAGTTCTGCCTATGATAATATTTCTAAGAAATCACTAGACAAATGAGCAAAAAAATTATACAATATAGTTGTTTATGGGATGAAATCAGAGGAAGTAATATCCTCGTCCCGAGAACCATCAACAGGGAGGCATGGTTATGAATATTCATGAGTACCAGTCCAAGCAAGTCCTGCGGGAATTCGGCGTCAATGTGCCGAACGGCCTGCCGGCGTTCAGCGTGGAAGAGGCGGTCGAGAACGCGAAGAAGCTCGGCGCCGCTGTCACGGTCGTCAAAGCGCAGATCCACGCGGGTGGCCGCGGCAAGGCGGGCGGCGTCAAGATCGCCAAGTCCGTTGAAGAGGTCGAAGGCTACGCGAAGGAGCTGCTTGGCAAGGTTCTCGTCACGCATCAGACGGGTCCTGAGGGCAAGAAGGTCGGTCGCCTCCTGATTGAAGAAGGCTCGAACATCAAAAAGGAATACTATCTGAGCTTTGTCGTTGATCGTGCCACGGCGAGGATCGTCATGATGGGTTCTGAAGAGGGTGGCGTCGAGATCGAGAAGGTCGCTGCCGAGACTCCGGAAAAGATCATCAAGGAGTATATCGATCCGGTCATCGGTCTTGCACCGTTCCAGGCGACGCGCATGGCGTATGCCATCAACATTCCGGCTCCTGCGATTCGCAAGGCGGCGGCTCTGATGGAGAAGCTTTACAATGCGTTCATCGGCAAGGACTGCTCGCAGGTTGAGATCAATCCGCTCGTCGTCACGGCCGAGGATGATGTGATCTGCCTCGATGCGAAGCTGAATTTTGATGACAGCGCATTGTTCCGCCATCCCGACATCGTCGAGCTGCGCGATGAGACGGAAGAGGATCCGAAGGAGCGCGAAGCTGCGGCTGCCGGCCTCAACTACGTCAACCTCGGCGGCGACGTCGCATGCATGGTCAACGGCGCAGGTCTTGCTATGGCTACGGTCGACATCATCAAGCATTATGGCGGCGAGCCTGCCAACTTCCTCGATGTCGGTGGCGACTCCGAGCCTGAGAAGATCGCGAAGGCGTTCAACATCATGCTCGAAGGCGGCCAGGCGAAGGGCATCTTCGTCAACATCTTCGGCGGTATCAATCGCTGCGACAACATCGCGAACGGCATCATCGAGGCCGCGAAGATCATCTCCAAGGACGGCAAATCCCTCCCGGTTCCTGTCGTTGTCCGTCTTGAGGGCACGAAGGTCGAAGAAGGCCGCGAGATCCTGAAGAACACGCCGATTGCCAACGTCTTCCCCGCACCTACGATGGAGGGCGGCGCCGAGCAGATTGTCAAACTCGTTGCTGAGGCGAAGGCTTAAATCGAAAGGGAGGTCAAACACATGTCAGTTTTGATTGATAAAGATACAAAGGTCATCGTGCAGGGCATCACGGGCAAAGCGGCGACGTTCCACACGAAGCAGATGCTCGACTATGGCACGAAGATTGTCGCAGGCGTAACGCCGGGCAAGGCGGGTCAGAAGGTCGAGGGCGTTCCCGTGTTCAATACGGTTGCGGATGCTGTGAAGGCTACGGGCGCGACGGCTTCGGTCGTTTATGTTCCACCTCGTTTTGCGGCGGACAGCATCATGGAAGCGGTTGATGCCGATCTCGATCTCGTCGTCTGCATCACGGAGCATATCCCTGTCCTCGACATGGTGAAGGTGCGCCGTTACATGGAAGGCAGGAAGACGCGTCTCGTCGGCCCGAACTGCCCGGGTCTTCTGACGTCCAAGCAGTCGAAGCTCGGCATCACGCCGGCTACGGTCAGCAAGCCCGGTCATGTCGGCGTCATCTCGCGCTCCGGTACCTTGACGTATGAGGCTGCTTTCCAGCTCACGAATGCGGGCATCGGTCAGACGACGACGGTCGGCATTGGCGGCGACCCCGTCAAGGGCACGGACTTCATCGACGCTCTGCAGCTCTTCAAGGATGATCCCGAAACGTTGGCCGTTCTGATGATCGGCGAAATCGGCGGCACGGCGGAAGAGGACGCTGCGAAGTGGATTCAGGCGAACATGAAGGATAAGCCGGTTTCCGCCTTCATCGCAGGCCGTCAGGCGCCTCCGGGCAAGCGCATGGGTCATGCCGGCGCGATCATTTCGGGCGGCAAGGGCACGGCGGCTGACAAGGTCGCGGCTCTGAACGCTGCGGGCATCCCCGTTGCCGATACGGTCGCTCATATCGGTGAGACGATGGTCAAGCTCCTCAAGGAGAAGGGGCTCTTCGAGAAGTGCCACACCTGCTGAGTCTCAGCGGGATGAAGAAGCGCTGATGAGAGAAAGCTGCCCGATTGGCAGTTGGATGTATCTGTGCTTCCTAAATAGCGAGAAGCCACTGCGATCTGCGGTGGCTTTTCCTTTTGTCTCGCGAAAAAGAAGCGCCGCATGTGACGAATTCGTCCACATGCGGCGCTTTGAAGTCTTTGCGATTTTCTGGAAAGTGCTCTCTTAATAAGAGCCAGTCTCGTCGTAGGTGCTGCCGTCTGCACCCTCGGCGCTGACGGAGTAGTTGCCGTCCGCATCCACGGCTACGGCAGCGACGTTGCCCTCTTCGTCCGCTACGGCGTAGACGTAGTTGCCGTTCTCATCGTACCCTTCATACTCGTATTCGTCCGCCGAAGCGACGCCTGCCGTGCCGAGCATGATGGTGCAGGAAGCCATGACTGCAAAAGCTTTGAACCAGTTTTTCATAAATAACATCCCCTTTTTATGTGTGCCTTTCTCTATTCTTTTTCTAGTGTAACAGGAAGGTGGATGCTTTTCAACGAATGGGAAAAAAGTGTCGAGATCTTGCATGAAAGTGGTCATTTGCCTCATTTTTCCATGCGCTCGACCTGCGGCACATGCAGCAGGATGCTGAACCAGCCGTCCTTTTGCTCCGTGAAGAACTCGGCGCCGTACTTTTCCGCGAAGAGCAGAAGGGAGCGCGTGCCGTAGCCGTGGCCAGGCAAGGAATCTCTGCTTCTGGGCAGGCCGTTTGCGGCGAGTGGTACGGGCGTGCTGCGGCGGTTCTCAATGGAGAAGAAGATACTGGCACCCTTGGTACGCGCGAGGAGACGGATGGCTCGCTGCTGCTGCGGCTCTTCCTCTTCGGCATGGATGGCGTTTTCAAAGAGATTGCAGAGGACGAGCGAGAGATCGACTTCCGCGGCAAAGGAGGCGGGGAGGTCGATTCGAGCCTCGACGGCGATGTCCTTTTGGCGCGCTTGCCGCACATAGACGGAGAGCGCTGCATCGATCAGGGGATTGCTGGCGAAGTGCTCGACGCGCGTCGCATCGATCTGCCCGCTCATCCTTTGGACGAGACGCATGGCGGCATCATCTTCGCCGCGCGAGATGAGGTCGGCGAGCATCTGCGCATTGTGTCGGAGGTCATGGCGCACGATGGAGAGGCGCGCCTGCTTTTCCTGTAAGGTACGCGTATATTCGCCGATCGAGTTCATGCGCGTCAGAAGTGCGAGATTTCGTTCCGTCGTTGCCGCTTGCTGGAGGATGTACTCAAGGCCACGCCATGCGGCGAGAGCGATGAGCACGCCGCAGACGAACAGCAGGACGCGAGGGAAGAGGTAGCGGGAGGCAAGGACCTCAGGCGAGGTGGAGAAGTAGACATCGTGAGTGAGCATGAGAAGCGGCAGCGGGCAGATGTAGAGCCAGAAGCGGTCGGTGCTGATCGTGGAAAAGCGCAGGAAGATTTGCCGGAAGAAAGGGCGCACGATGGGCAGTGCGGTGAGATAAATCGTGAGATTCAAGGCGCAGTAAGTGGCGAAGTGGTCGAAAAAGTCGCTTTCGTTGTTGAATGTCAGCACGAGGAGAATCGCGATCGTCGAGATCGTGCTGCTGAGAATGAACTGCATGCCGAGGATGAAGATGTGCTGCGCGATGTATGGTCGGATCATGCAGAGGTTCAGCAAAAAGTAGGGAAGAAAGCCGAAAAAGATGTAAAAGAGTTTGAATGTGTGAAAGCCGTAGGACAGAATGCCGAAAAAAAAGAGCAGCACGGAAATGGCAAACTCGGCAAAGAAGATGAGGGCGTATCCCTGCAGCAGACGCCGCCGCACCTTCGGCGCAAGGATCGTGCGAAACGGCAGGTAGCGCAGGTAGACAGCCGGCAGAAGCGAGAGTAGGAACAGGAAGGTGTTGAAGACGACGGCAAGACTGTTTTCGTTCAAGACAAACCCTCCAGACTGTTTGCTTATGTATGGTTTTGTGGTATTATACGATAGAAGTCGTGCTTCGTCAAATGAATGACGGAGTCATACGGAAACAGAAAGGCGGGAAAGGATGCGCATTGCTATTGTCGATGATGAGGAAGAGGTGCGCGAGGCGGCGCGACGCTATCTGGCGAAGATGCTCGCGAGATATTGGTCGAAGGAAACAGCCGTCGTGCAGCTTGACCTCTTCGATTCTGCTGAAGCGCTCCTGGAGGGCTTTGATCGGCAGTCCTACGATCTCGTGCTCCTCGACATCTGCATGCCCGGTCTTGACGGCATGGAAGCGGCGCGTCGCTTGCGTGCCGAAAGCGCCGACATCGGCATCATATTCCTCACGACGAGCGAGGAGCATTTGATGGAGGGCTATCGCGTCTTTGCCGACGGCTACTTCCTCAAGCCTCTGGGGACGGATGAGGAGGCTTTTCAGGCCTCTCTGCGTCATGTCTTCGCACGCCGCGATCAGTCGGCGCACGTGCTCAGCGTGGAATACAACGGACGCGCCCTGGAGATCCCCTTTCAAAAGATTTTCTATGCGGACATCGAAGGCGGCAGGCTGCACATCGTCCTCGAAGAGCGCGATTTTCACCTCTCGCGCCCTTTCACCTATGAGTGGAGCGCGGATCGGCTGCTGCGCGACAAGCGCTTCCTTGAATGTTACCATCGCATCATCGTCAATATGGACAGAATCGAGCGTATGGAAGAGGGGGCATTCGTGCTCACGAGCGGCATGAAATTGCCGATCAGCCGCAGGCGGTACGGTGCGGTCAAGGTAGAGTATATGCAGTATATGCTGAATAAGTAGCAGCAAGTTGGGGGGCTTAAGATATAAGTCCCGTGGGTCTTTCTGCGGGCATATCTGTGACCACTTTCGTGCAAGAAAAAGCCACTTTCTGCAGATTCTTTGCAGGAGGTGCTTTTTTTTTGCTACAATTTAAGCGAAGGGGAAATTCGGCAAGGATGTTCGATAGCGGGCTGAGGGTTTCATCTCCTTGCCCATTGCCGTACTTTTCCGAAAAAAATATAAAAGGAGAGGGTAATATGAAGAGGAAGATGATGTTGGCAAAGAGGTTGCTGCTGCCGTTCATCGCCGTTTTGGCGATGTTCCTCGTCGCGGGCTGCGGCGACAAGCCGAAGGACACAGCGGACAAAGCTGTCCTCGCTTATGCGGAGCTTTACGCTTACGGCGACACGGACAAGACCGAGGCGGCGGGCTTGACGAAGGAGCAGAAGGAGAAGATCAGTGAGGCGCTCCTGACTGAGGTCGATCAGCAGTTCCAGAGCATGATGCTTTCCAAGGACAATGCGGTCGCTGTCACGAATTACTATATTGCCGATCGCAAGGCGAACATCACGCTCAAGGCGAAGGTCAAGAAGGACGACAGCGAGCATCCCGTCGTCGAGCTGACGGCTACGCCGGTCGACAAGGCGGAGTTTGACAAGATCATGCAGACGAACGAGGATCTCGTCGCCTTGGGTGTTGTCCTCGGTCTTGCACAGCAGCAGGGCGTCGACGTCCGCAACGATCCCTCTTATCAGCAGGGAGCGATGGACGTCTTGCGCAAGTTCATCGACGAGATTCCTTACGACGATGAGAAGACGCTCGATGTGCCGTGCGATATGGTGAAGAGCGACGATGGCAAGACGCTGCACTGGGCGCCGAAAGATCCGAAGGCGATCCAGAAGTTCCTCGACGGCGAGAAGTAAGGCGCTCGTATCTCCGTGAGGGAAGAGCGGCTGCTTTGTATGAGCGATATGCAGCAAGATAAAGGGAATCGCGAAGGAGGGAATATGATGATGAATCGTTTTTGCCGCATACTGCGACAGGCTTTCGCGGTTCTTTTGCTGACACTCATCCTTACGGGCGGCGACGGTGAAGCGGTGAAAGCGGGATGGTGTTTTGCCGCTTCCCATGACCTTGCGGGACTCGAAGACCGCGCCGTCGATATTGATCCGTCGGATGGAAGCGTTTCCGTTACGCTCAGTGAAAGCGAAATGGAACTCCTCTCGTCCGTGCGCTGCAATCTGCTCTATCTCGACGAAAATGTCGTTATCCACCTCGGCAGCGATGCGAACATCGACGCCGATTGGGACACGGGCGTCTTTCGTGACAACTTCGACGGTACATGGCCGATGCTCGACGGGCATCCTGTCTACATCGAGCTCACCGAAGAAGGCGACGATTACAACCTCTATTCCATACCCATCAAGCTCAACGGCGAGGAGTGCATCCTGCAGGTTTCCTACAACTACAACGATGAGACGTATCACATCCTCGGCGCGCAACGCGAGCTTGAGGAAAGCGGCATGAGCGATCAAGAGCTGATTCCCTTGAGGGAGGGCGATATGGTCACGACGATCCATTTCGCGAAGCCCGTTTCCGACAATGATGATGATGAACTCGCTGCTGTCGAAGCCGAGACCTTTCAAATCGGCAGTCATCCTGCGGTCGAGGACGAAGAACTCGGCGACGGCACATACGGCTATATATTTGAGTTTCTTGCGCCGACGGGTGAAAGCGCCCTTTCGGAGATCGCCGTATTCAACATCGAGGGCGGGAACATCACGACATTTGATGAATGAGCGGCAGACCTTCTGCCGCCAGTATTATTCCAGTATATAGATCATATAACATCCTAAGGAGAGATTCATTATGAGCAAAAAAAGTCCAATTCTTGCAGCGATTCTTGGCTTCTTCGTTCTCGGCATTTTCTACAGCACGGGCTTCAGCAAGCAGGGCATCATTGCCTTTGTCGGACTGATTGTCGTCAGTTGGCTTCTCAGTATGTTTGTCAGCCCGGAAGTCGCTGTGATTGTCAACCTCGTCGGCGCGTTCCTCGGCTACAAGTGGGCGAGCGATCACAACGCGTCAATCGAGGGCGGAGGAGAGATGTAAGGAGGCGCGTCATTCAGTTTGCGTCTTTTTGCGCATCTTTTGCATCATTTCGAGCAATCTCGAAACGATGTGCTTGTAACCGAGTTTGGCCGATAAAAAGTGTGCAGCGGAATCGAATCTGCTGCACGCTTTTTGCATGTTGATTTCATGAGAGCATCGCGCCGTCAGTCTTCTTGATCGACGAACCTCGATGCGAGCAGTTTCTTCTCCTGTGCGATTTTGTTGCGCTGGATTTGTCTTGACCAGAAGATGCTGGGAATAGCGACGCCGATGGCGATGCCGACGATGATGGTCGCGGCTTCGACGCCGTTTCTGAGCGCCGCAAGCAGGAGGGGGGTGCTGACCTCGTTGATATTTAAGAGTGTGAAGAAGAAGCGGTAGAGAAGAACGCCGGGAATCAAAGGAATGGCGGAAGGGATCGTCAGCACGATGTTCGGCGTGTGAAACCAGTGAATGGCAAAGAGTGCGAGAACGCCGACGAAGGCGGAGGCGAGGAAGGTGCCGGCCGCTTGGCTCATGCCAAGTTCGAACATACAGATGTTCCGAAGGAGGATCGTGATGATGCCGCCCGTGGAGACGACCCATAGCAGCCGGCGCGGCACGCTGAAGATCAGGGAGAAACCACCGGCTGCGATGGCGGCGGCTAGCGGGTGGTAGAGGTAGATCTCGCCGGGACTGAGGCTCACGGTCGTGAATGAACTGACGTGTCCGAGGCGCAGGGCGATCGCCATGCCGAATGCCGTGCTGCAGACGATGAGGAGCGTGTCGAACGCCCGCGTCATGCCCGAGGTGATGAAGTGGTTCAGAAGGTCATTTGCCGCGTTGATCAGAGGAACGCCGGGCACGATGAAGAGCGTGCAGGCGACGATGGGCAGCATGGGCGTCGCAGACAGATTGAGGTTTTGCAGCAGCACGGCGGCGAGCGTCGCAGTAAAGGCGGCGATGGCGATGCCGGCGTAGACGTTGAAGCCGTGCTCGTTGCAGAAGCGCCGTGCATAGAAGCCGAGGAAGGCACAGAGCGCCGTGATGAAGAAGGCGGCGAGGTCGCAGCCGAAGAGAGCGCACGAGCCGGCGCACGCGAAGCCTGCACCGAGCGCCGTCAAAAAGCCGCTGTAGGGGGATTTTCGTTTTTCTAGAGCTTCGATCTCGCGCTCGAAAAGTTCGAGCGACCAGGCGTCGCGCATGGCGCGCCAGATCATGCGGCTGACGGCGGAGAGGACGAGCATGTTCACGCGATGCGTGCGACACTTGCTGAAGCGCGTGTAGGTACGCTCTTCGTCTTTGATGTTCAGCATGATGGTCGTGTAGGCGATGTGACAGCTGACGTTTTCCGCAGGGATGCCCATGTACGCCGCTGTGCGCATGATGTACTGCGAGGTTCGATCGGAATCGGCGCCGTTTTCCATCATCGTGCGCGCGACGAGGAGGATCAGATGCATCTTGTAGATAATCTGGGAGAAGGGGTGCGTGAGAACATGTTCTTTCGTTTCTGTCATGGGGAGACTCCTTTCCTGTGCAAGGGATGGTGCAGAAGTTGATATGCTCTAAAGGTATCTTATGATAATAGTTTGGAATATTGTGACGATTTTTCATAGACTGCCCTGCGGGCAATCTATGAAGCGGTCAGTCCTCCTGATCGACAAATCTCGACGCGAGTAGTTTCTTTTCCTGTGCGATCTTGTTCTTGCGGATCTGACGTGACCAGAAGATGTTCGGTATGGCGACGCTGACGGCGATGCTGATGATGATGGTCGCCGCCTCGATGCCGTTTCTGAGTGCGCCCAAGAGGACTTCCGTGCTGACATCGTTGATGTTGAGGAGCGTGAAGAGCAGGCGGTAGAGCAGGATGCCGGGCACGAGAGGGATGGCGGACGGCGTCGTGAGGACGACGTTCGGCACATGGAAGCGATGGATGGCGGAGAGCGCGGCGATGCCGACGACGCCGCCGCCGATGAGCGTTCCCGTCGCCTGACTGAGGCCGAAGTCGAACATGCAGATGTTTCGGAGCAGGACGGCGACGGCACCGCCGACGGATACCGCCCAGAGGACGCGCTTCGGCACATTGAAGAGCAGCGAGAAGCCGCCCGCCGAGATCGCTGCGGCAATCGGATGGTAGATGTAGATGTCGCCGGGACTGAGGCTGATCGTCGTGAATTCGGTGATGCGACCGAGGTGCAGCGCGATTGCCGTGCCGAACGCCATTGAGCCGATGATGAGCACGGTGTGGAAGGCTCGTGTGATGCCCGCCATGATGAAGTTGTTGAGCATGTCGTCTGCTGCATTGATCAGCGGCACGCCGGGTACAATGAAGAGGGCGCAGGCAACGATGGGGTGCATGGGCGTCGCGGAGTGGACGACGCTCTGCGAGAGCGTCGCCAAGGAGGTCGCGACGAAGGCGGCGATGGCGATGCCCGCATAGTTGTTGAAGCCGCGCTTGTTGCAGAGGATGCGTGCGTAGAAGCCGAAGAAGGCGCAGACCGCCGTGACGAAAAAGGCGATGAAGTCGCCGCCGAAGAGCAGGCACGAGCCGCCGCAGGCGAAGCTGGAGCCGATGGCGGTCGCAAAGTTCGAGTAGGGATTCTTGCGGCTTTCGACGGCTTCCAGTTCCTTTTCAAAGCGTTCGAGCGACCAATTGTCGCGCATGGCACGCCAGATGACGCGGCTGACGGCGGCGAGGACGGTCATGCTCACGTTGTGCTTGCGGCATTTTGTGAGTTCCGTGTAGGTGCGCTCCTCGTTCTTGACGTTGAGGAGAAGCGACGTATACATGATGTGGCAGCTGACGTTTTCGGCAGGGATGCCCATGTAGGCCGCCGTGCGCATGATGTAGCGCGTCGTTCGGTCGGAGTCGGCGCCGTTTTCCATGAGGAGTCTGCCGACTGTCAAGATCAGGTGCATCTTGTAGGTAATCTTGTAAAATGGGTCTTTGAATACTTGTTCAAGGGATGATTGCATAGTTTGTTAACCTCTTTGCTTAGGAATGCTCGTGTGCTTTATTTTTGTATGTGGGTATAGCTTATTTCGTCGTTAGCATTCTAGACGAAATCGTATTTCTATTTTGCCTTAAATCTTATCCAATTGCAAGGAAATATGATATTATTTCTAAAAAAGGGGGCGCAAGCGCCCCCTCATCGTATTCTTGGCAGAAGATCTGCCGCGCTGTCTTCGTTATTTTCCTGCGCCCGTGAAGTCGTAGAGCTTCTCCGCCTTGTGAAAATGGGTGTGCAGCAGTTCGTGTGCCTTGCCTTCCAAGGGTGCGCCGAGGAATTCTTTGTAGATGCGCACAACTTCAGGATTTTCATGCGATTTTCTCACGGGGAGATTCTTGTCGATTTCATAGAGAGCCTTCATGCGCTCGGCGCGGCGCGCGTTCGTCGTATTGAGAGGCTGTCCTCCGCCGCCTTGGCAGCCGCCGGGGCAGGCCATGACTTCGATGAAATCGTAGGGACTTTTGCCGGCCTTGAGTTCATCCATGATGTGCTTGGCATTCTTGAGCGTGTGTGCGACGGCGACGCGCACCTTGCGCTCGCCGAGGTCGACGGTCGCTTCCTTGATGCCGTCCATGCCGCGCACGGCGAGAAAGTCGATGGAGGGGAGCGTCTTGCCCGTCGCCTTTTCGTAGACTGTGCGCAGTGCGGCTTCCATGACGCCGCCCGTCGTACCGAAGATCGCGCCCGCGCCCGAGCATGTGCCGAGCGGGCTGTCGAAGTCCTCTTCGGGCAGATCGTGGAAGGTGATGCCGACGTAGTGGATGAGTTTGGCAAGTTCGCGCGTCGTGATGACGATGTCGACGTCCTGATGACCGTCCCTGCCCATCTCGGGACGCGCGGCCTCGAACTTCTTCGCCGTGCACGGCATGACGGAGACGGTCACGATGTCCTCGACGGGGATGCCCGACTGCTTCGGATAGTAGGTCTTGGCGACAGCGCCGAAGATCTGCATGGGCGACTTTGCCGTCGAGAGATGGGGCAAGAGGTCGCTGTAGTGTTTTTCGACGTAGTTGACCCAGCCGGGGCTGCACGAGGTCATCATGGGAAGCGTGCCGCCGTTTTTCAGGCGATGGATGAATTCATGCCCTTCTTCCATGATCGTGAGGTCGGCGCCGAAGTTCGTGTCGAAGACGCGATCGAAGCCGAGGCGCTTCAAGGCTGCGACCATCTGTCCCGTGACGATGGCACCGGGCGGCAGGTGGAATTCGTCGCCCAAGGAGACGCGCACGGCGGGCGCGACCT
>ERZ773035.1236-NODE-1236-length-18942-cov-5.190713_pt1 | contig 18942 bp, 24 predicted proteins | sample MGYA00511487_ERZ773035 | MGnify/ENA primary metagenome ERZ773035 (study PRJEB29015, sample SAMEA2737985) | human oral metagenome | biome: human oral; feature: human-associated habitat; material: dental | place: China | collected 2024 ...
ATCAAGCCATCTTATTTAAAATTTGCTTCTTATCTATCTTTTGCATAAGCTCTAAGACGTCTATGCCTCTTTTTTCTTTGAAATTTAAAAGCTCTCTTGTATAAAGAAATTTTTGATCCTTGTTTATATCATAGGTCTCATACTTCTTTTTAACCTGCATAGGTTTAAATTTCTTCTCATTTTGCTCTTTAGCGAAATTTGCATTGTATTCTTGTTCTTCTTTGATTATCTGTTTTCTTTGTTCTGCAACATCATTTGTAGCTTTTTCTCTTGCTTTGGCAAATAAAGTCTTAAATTCATCTATGCTTAGATCGGTTCTATTTAAAAGACTAAGCGACTCGTCATTATTATTTGGATAAAGGGAGGACATAGTTTCCATAAAAGCATCTAGTTCATCTTCTTCTTCTTTTGTGCCGATACCTATTAATTTTCCTAACATGGTTGGCTTGCCATCAACAGAGTTGGTAAGTAGCCAATCCATATAGCTTTGTAACTCTCCGACTCTAAATTCTTCCATAGTTTCTGGAGGTTTTGATGCTAAAGCTCTTCTTTCTTTCATGGGGTAATCAGACAGCATACTATCTATTCGATTTATAGTATCTGTTATCCAGCCCTCTTTACTTTGGTCTATATCAATAAATTCTTTTACATTATCAGTCCAGGGTCTAAACATATACTTTGAGTAATCAAATTTCTCTTCGCTGACGCTTTTGTCTTTCTTACCTTCTTTGTTTATATTTTCTGTTGTATTTTCTTTTTGGATAGTGGTTTCTTGTATCGGTGTGTTGCTAAGTCCGTTTATGCTAGTTATCATTTCAGCTCCTTTGAAAATATATGGGAGCCTACAAATTTAAACTTGTAGGCTACTTAAATTTTACCAACCACCTAGGTCAGATTCCATTTGCCTTTTAAAATTATCTCTTAGCTGTCTTACAACTGCATTGTTGTTTAGGACAAAACTACTAGAAATCTTATGAAATTCTCTAGTTTTCTCATTATAAGCCGCAGCGCTGTAAGTAAATAAAGGATATCTACCATAACGACTAGATTTTATCTCTCTTTTGACAGTGTATGCAAGATAATAGCCAGGCATATCATAAGCGCCTAATCCCTGTCTATATTGTGATTTTATGTAGTCACCGTCTTTGCCATTTTCTATGATAGCATATGCCCCAGATTCATTATATGAAAATTGCCAAGGTCCTTTAAATTCTAGGCCTCCTTTAACCTCATTCATATCGGTGGCATCTAGTTTTTTAACATTACTAGATATGTCACTCAAAGCACCAGCTGTAACCTTTGCTAGAAAATCCTCAGCATTAGCACCTGCAACTAAAATTCCGCCAAGTATGGCTACTTTAAGAACTTTAAACATAACTTCCTCCTGTAAAAAGTTTTAATAAGATTATAGCACTAATTTAGAATTTAATTGATATCAGTTATTATTTATTAAATCTACCTATATCCTTACGTATAAAATCCCTAATATACGCAGCAATGTTCATATGTTTGTTTTTTGCTGCTTCTTTTACAAAGATACAAAAGACTAGGTCAAGATCCTAGTGTTTTTTATGGTTTTTACTATTCCATATCTGATGAGCCTCGATCTAAGGGCGAAATTTTTAGGATCACAAAGATAGAAGCTGATAGCAGACCATATTTTACTGCTTTTAGTGAAAAGCAAACATTGTTTGCGGTACTAGGGAAAAAAGAATTTATGAAGCGGTTGCTTGGTGGAATTTATAAGGCTCTAATCTTTATGGTAGATGCAGAAAAGAAGCAGTCTTTAGATTTAGATCAGTAGCAAAACGAGCAAGATAGGATCGCACAGATGAAAAGAATTTTGAATGACTGGGGTAAAAATTATAGATAAAATTCTTAAAAAATATACTATGATTACTCTTTGATAATAATTCTTAACAAAGGAGATGAAATGACTAGGTTTCTTAAAGTTGCACTTCTTAGTGTCTTATTAGCAATTGGACTAAATGCTAACGACTTTTTAGCCAAAGCAACGGGCGGAGTATTAAGTGACGCCTCTGTTGGTATTAAACAATTAAATGAGACAGAATTGCAAGAAATTCTTGGGGGATATGCTTTTTATTGGTTACCAGAATTATCCGAAAGTTTCGGTTCTTTTAAAACATATGCCTTTGCTGTTTTAAATGATGATGGTAGCATCCCAACTAATTTATATGAAGGTGGGAATCTACCGCCACAAACTTTACTTATAGCAAAAATGAGGCTTGGAGTTGGAATAAATCCAACACACTTTTTACAGGTTTATAGGGCAGACAAGAGTCATACTGAATATGCTGGAAGAGACTTTGGAGTAATCTTAGAACAATTTAAAGCATATACTAGGAACTGATAATGGAATGCAATTTGCTTATCCTGAAAAATATCTAAACCATATTTAAAGGATAAGCAATGAGCGTAGTTAGTTCAACTGATCAAAAATATAGCTCAATAATAAGCACCGCAAAAGAGCTAAAAGCTAAAAAAGAAGCAGGAGTTGTAAGCTTTTCAAGAATGTCCGATCCTATAACTTTTAAAATGGATAATCTTGAACTTGATAAGAATCCTGACATTGCAAAAAATACAGGTTTTGATACCACTGCACTATCTAAAAAATCCAAAATAACATATCCAAAAAATGAATTTATGTCTGACATGTTAAGCTCTACGGCATATGGATATAGTGTAAATTTAGCAGGCTTTATGGGAGCTGATTTTAATAAAGCCGCTGGACTTCCCGAGAATTTTAAGATACATAAAAGCACACTTGAAGAGATAGCAAATATCAGTCAAAGTAGCCATTTGTTTAATATATTTAAAGCACCACATGAGCAAACCAAAATATATGAGAATATTGATATGGCAAATACTATAAAGCAATACTACAATATATTTAATCAAGTAGTAGGCAAAGATCTACCAAACAAAGAAGTCTATGGCATCGTAGATCTTTCAAGATTGCCAACTGGCTTTAGCTCAAATGGAGTAAAAGGTATCAGCTTTAAGCCACTAAATGCCCAAGCTGAAAAGATGATGGTAGATAGAAGCAATGAAAAAGTAACCAATCTATACTATCTAAGTGATCAAGTAGCTGATAATGATGCCAACATAAAAAAGCTAAATTTTTCCCCAAAGAGTATGAGTACTGATCAAAATCCAAGTTGGCTAGCTTTCAACCCTGATATGTCACCATACCAAAGAGATGATGGATATACAAAAGAGGCTATCTTTATGAGCTTTTTAAAGAGTGCAGGACATACTGTGCTAGATGGCGGAGAGACTAGATTAGAGCCAGAAGTGTTTGCAAGGACAAGCCAAATGGCAAGAGCTACTGCAAAGCTCTTAGAAAAGATAAAAATGGAAGCTTCAATATTGCAAAATGAGCCTGAGAATATTAAGAACTACATTAAATTTTTATCTGAAAACAATGCGCTAGACATAAACAAGAGTGATAAAGAAACAATAAGTAGTATATTCTCATTACCTGATGGCAATAAGATTTTTAATGGTATAGCGTAGAATTTCATGTATAAAGGTAACTTGATATAGATCGATGCAAAATGGCAAAGGATATGAAATTTAAAGAAAACTATCCTGATTACAGACAGACACTAAAACAAGCAGGAGCAAATGAAGGCACGCACGGGCTAAGATACTCTTATGCAAAAAACAGATACATCGAGCTAAAAGAAAGCGAGTTATCAGAAAGGCAGACACTAGCACAGATAAGCTTAGAGATGGGGCATTCTAGGACAGAGATTACGAGGCATTATTTGGTGGGTAATTTCTAGGTAGCAATTAGCTGCCTAGATTCTTTAATTATTTTTAAATTCTCTATTTATATCTTTAATATTATTATACGTTGATGCCTCTCCAAAATCATCCTCAAAATCAGAGATAATCTTTTTGATAGCATCTCCATATTGTATTTTTAAATTTATTTTTGTGATGTATCCTTTTTTAGCATAAAAACAAACATTGTCTAAATAATTTAATAGATCTTCCTTGGCAATCAATATTTTATTTTTTTTATCACTGTCGGCATCATTTTTATTAAATTTACTCTCACTTGCTAATCTAGCACAATCGGTAATCTTTTGACCCAATGTATAAAAGATATTTAGTTCATTTTGTGCTATATTCAACTTTGTGTTATCGTGTGCATCATTTAGGGTTTTTTTTGATATAAAATATGCAAGAATAGCTATAACTGGTATAGATATTTGCGATATTTTATAAGCAATATCTAACATATCACACATATCTATTTATTCTTTTTATTATCTTGTTTTGTAGCATTAGTATCTCCCGTATTTATATCCTGAATCTGCGAAACGACTACATTATTAGACGCTTGATTGCTTATAGTTTGTTTTTGTTGATCATTAGTGTTTAATGAATCCTGTATTATTTTCATAGAAAAACTTATATCTGCCGACTCGTTTGCTATTGCTAATTGACTATTTACATCGTTCAATAATACTTCTTTCCCCATAAAATACCTTTTAAAAAATTTATATATTATACTATAAATAATAACTGTTAATGAAAAGCCTACTTTTCAATACAACTTTTAACAAATGCCTATTTTGCCACATCTCTATATATACAAAACGATCATCTTAAGCTTTCTATTGCTTAAAGTAGAAAAATCACTTAAGAAATCGGCAAAAATTTGTTTTTAAATAGAGAAAACTTAAAAAAGATAACTAATTTCTACTACTACGCCTTTATATCAACATCTTTTTTTATGCCAAGCATATCTACTAGATATTTTCCAGCTGGGTTTTCATTTAGCTCTTTTACTAAATTTAAAGGTGGCATGCTAAATTTCAAAAAGCTATCCATAAAGTCCTTGCTCTTTTTACCATCTTTATCTATCTCACCAAAGAGTAGCTTTAACATTTTTAGATTATGCTCCATCATCTTTTTAAATGAGAGTTCGTCTTCTTCATCTGAATACTTACCGACAAACCCAGTCGTTAGATCTACATAGACAAGGTCTCTTTTATACTTAACATAATCTTGCATATATGCAGGCATACTAGCTAGATCCAGAGTCGCTTGCCTTGTTGAAATTTGCTCCAAATTTCATCTCACCCATAAGCTCAAATAGCTCAAATGCCCTACTAAATTCTTTACTATCTACACTCTTATCAAAGCCTTGCTTCTTTCCAAAAACGGTGGTTTCACCTTCTTTGACATCAAGGTTGCTGTTTATGACGGCTACTAAAAGTCCGACTTTGGTTATAGAGCCATCTTTGTTTGTGTATCTTTCGCCGTGTGGATCAATAAAAACACCACTTCCCACACTCTCCTTACCGCCATTGTTGTTGTTAAAGATATCTGTTGTTGGCTTTAGTGGCTGCCTGCCATCTCCGCCGTTAAAGCTTGGGTTGAAAAAGAGCGTGCTTATCATCTGCTTGTTTGATGTAGTTAAAGCTAGAAGCAGCTGCGTCAAAGTCATAAATGGAGTTATGGATCTTGGTTACTTGCATGCTTTGGCGGTTATAAGAAAAGCCTTGTGGGAAATTTCTTATCTCGTCTAAGCTAAAGCTATCTTTTGAATTTAATGTATCTTCGCTAACTACTTGTGAGAGGATTTTGTAGGCATTGCCAGCAGTCTTTGCTATATCTATGCTTTTAAAGGTGCGACTAAAAAAAGATGTCCCCTCTGCAACATTGACTAACGACTCCAGCGTGCTTGAGTGAATTTTATAATCAATTGGGATGCCAGCTTGTTTATTAAACTCATCTGTAAAGTAGCCATCCTTATCTACCTTGTAGCCTAAAACCTCAGAGCTCGTTTGTTTAGTGGCAACTTTGGTTGATACCTTTATGTTCTGCTCTAAATTTAAGGGGTAGCTACCAAGTGCGTTTATCATCTAATATCCTTTTAGCTTCATGCTAAAGATATCGTCTTTTTTATGAAAAGTTTTACCTAGTAAATTTAGCTACTTTTGCCTACCTAAAACGTAAATTTGATTTAGCTCGTTAAAAGCTAAATTTATATTATCCTCACTTGGCTTTAGGGTGCTGTTTTTAGTAGCTCGAGCACTAAATTTTTAAAATTTTCTCTATCTTCTGCTAGCTTTTTAAGAGTAGCCACATCGCTCAAGCTTTTGCTTCTGTGATCTTTGGTCTGGGCAGCGATAAAAGCGTTATTTAGCAAGACTTCAGGCTTTAGCGCAGTCTCTCCGCCTTCTAGGATCGCAGGACTTTCAGACTTTAAAAAGCTAATAAACAAAGCCTCTTTTTTGTAACCAGACTCCGTTTTATAGTAAGAGAGGTCTGGGCTAAAGCCACCAGTGTTTTCCTGCTCTAAATTTGCAAAATTTAGCTTTTTAAGGTTCGTTTTTATGCCTAGCTTTGCTAGATCTTCGCTTAAATTTGATGCGAGCTTCATTTCATCTTCGCTACTAAAGATGTTTGTCACGACCTCATTTTTGCGACTATTTAAAAAATCAATATTTGATCTATCGCTCAAATCTGCGTTAAAATCGATGCCTTTCATACCTTGTGAGATGTAGCCTTTTGGCAGGTTTGCTAGGTCGCTATCTGTAAAACTATCTTTGTTTAAATTTTTGCCCATTACCTGAGAAAAAATGGCGTAATACTGACCTATCGTGTTTGCAATGTCGATATTTTCAAAGACGTCATTGTCAAAAAGCTTGCCGCTTGCGTTGCTGTAAAGGACGCTATTTATGTTATTTTGCTTTGTTGCGAAGTTTAGAAACTCTTTCAACGTACTTTTGTGAAGCTTAAAGTCCTGTGGCAAGCCGGCTGCTTTATTAAAACTAGCGTCCATAAAGCCAGCCTTGTCGCTTTGATAGCCAAGCTCGTTTTTATCTTTAAATTTCACACTATAAATGCTTTGCTGTGTATCTTTTGTAAGCTCAAGTCTTTGTAAATTTTGTGCAATGTCTTTTGTTTTTTCATTATTTGCAAGAGCGTTTTGAAATTTGACACTTTCAGACTGCTCTTTTTGAAGTTTCCTTGCTTTTGCCTCAGTTGCTACTGAGCTATACTTTTGCGTGCTAACACTAAAAATGCTCATTTTTCATCCTTGCTTATCAAATTTATATTTAGTAAGCAAGGAGCGTTCCTGCTACAAAATGAGTTTTACTTTTTGGGTGGTTGTAAGAAATTTGGTTGTAAATTTAGCTTTAAGGGCAAAAATGAAGAGTTAAATTTACTCTTCACTGCCTTCATTGATACCAAAAAATGTATCTGTGTGGATGTTTTCAAATGCTGCTTTAAGCGATGTAAAGAGCTTTGGATTTTCTTTTTCTAAATTTGCTAGAAGCTGCTTGGTCTCATATCTAGCATGTGGCATCTTCACGTCAAATCGCATCGCAGGACACGCCTCATCGCCAACAACTCTTAGCTCATTTTTGATCGCATTTTCGCGAAGTTGTCTCTCACGCACAAAGATAAATGGCCTGATCACGATGATGCCATTTTTTGCTTTGTATTTTGGAGCAAGCGTCCTTAGTGCGCCATTGTAGGTAAAATTCATAAAAAAGCTCTCCGCCGCATCGTCCAAGTGGTGAGCGATCGCAAGCTTGTTAAAGCCATGCTTTAGCGCATAGGTGTAGAGATACCCTCTTCTCATGCGCGAGAAAAAGCTGCAAAAGCTAGAATTTTTGCGGATCTTCTCCTTTGATATCTCAAATATCGAGCTATCGATCACCTCGTGCTCTATGCCATGCTCGTTGCAGTGTTTGGTAAGATATGCGTAGTCTTCGCCCATACCGTAGCTTAGCGTCACCGCCTTAAACTCAAATTTCTCAGGCGTGACATTTTGGATGTGCTTTAGCACGTGAGCGAGTGCGAGGCTATCTTTGCCGCCGCTAAGACCGAGCAATATCTTATCTCCGCCCTCTATCATCTTGTATCTAGCGTTTGTCTGACCAACTTGCCTAAGCAGTCTCTTGCTAAGCTCTATCATAAGCTCTCCACCATTTCTAGGATAAATTTAGCGCTGACGTTTGCTGAGTCTTGTAAGAATTTATCAAAGTCAAACTCCGCCTCATTGCCAGCTCCGTCGCTGATGGCTCTAAGGATGAAAAATGGAACGCCAAGCGTCTCGCAAACTAGCGCAACGCTCGCACCCTCCATCTCGGTAGCACTCGCGTTAAATATCTTTTTGATCCACTCTTTTTTCTCGTTGTCGCAGATGAACTGATCGCCAGTTGCGATGATACCTGAATTTAAGCTCATGCCCTTTTTGCTAGCGACATTTTTAGCTAGCTCATTTAGACCCTCATCGCTTTTTACAAAGATGCTAGTTCCTGGCACAAAGCCGTATGGATGTCCAAAAGCCGTGATGTCAAGGTCGTGCTGCACAAGGCTAGTGGCATATAGCATATCGCCTATCTTTAAGCTCTCATCAAGCGAGCCCGCAACGCCTGTAAAAAGCAGCTTTGAAGCCTTAAATTTCTCTATCATCAAGGTCGCAGTGATCGCCGCATTTACCTTGCCGATCTTCGAGTAGGCGATGACTAGGTCTTTGCCTTTGTAGTTTGCCTCATAAAATTTATTATTTGCATATTCGGTAGTTTTATACTCGCCAACCATCTCAAGGATCGGCGTTATCTCCTCTTGCATCGCTCCAAGTATCGCTATCATCTCTCCTCCAAAATCTTCACAACCTCTTCAAGGCTCGCCATGTCAGTGACGCTATATGTCGGTTTTTCAGTGATCTTTTTGTTTATGCCTTTTAGTGTCGCAGCACCTAGCTCGATAAAGCAATCAACCTCGTTTTCGTAGTTTTTGATGCTTTGTTTGTAACGAACTGGATGCGTTAGCTGCTCTTTTAAAAGCACTAGCGCTTCGTTTTTATCAGTGTAAATTTTTGCATTTACGTTTGAAACGACTGGGGCAAAATTCGCAGCCAAAACGCCCTCAAGCTCGTTTGCTAGTTTTACACTAGCTGGCTCAAGTATCGGGCAGTGGCTAGCTACTGACATATTTAAAAGCATCGCTCTTTTTGCACCTGCTTCTTTAAATTTTGCCTCATATTTAGCAAGGTCAGCCCTCACGCCAGCTACAACTATCTGACCATTGCAGTTGTAGTTCGCAGCGTAAATTTGCAAGCCCTCATCCTGAGCTTTTTTACAAATCCCCTCAACGACTTCATCGCTAAGTCCAAGCACTACCATCATGCCAGCATCTTTGCCAACGCAAGCTTCTTGCATAAATTTACCACGTAAATTTACAAGTCTAATCGCTTCAACAAAGCTAAACGCACCACTAACCGCAAGGGCTGTAAATTCTCCTAGCGAGTGACCTAGGCTAAACTCTGGCTTAGCTTTTATGCGCTCACTAAAAGCCAGATAGCTCATAAGCGAGTTTAAAACGATGGCAGGCTGAGTAAATTCTGTCTTATCTAGCTTATCGTTTTGCGTAAACAAAAGCTCTTCAAAGTCAATGCCTGTGTCGTTGCAAGCGTCATTTAATAGAAGTTTTGCTGAAGAGAAATTTTCATAAAAATCTTTCCCCATGCCAACACTTTGCGAGCCTTGACCCGCAAAAATAAAAGCAAATTTTTTCATTTTGACTTCTTAGTGGTGGTGATGTCCGTGACCACCGCAACCGCAACCACCTTCGCCGTGCCCATGGCCGCCGCAGCACTCATGCTCGTGCTCGTGACCGTGACCGTGATCATGTCCGCCACAACCGCAAGTGTGAGCGCCTGCTACCATGCCAGTTGCTTTTTCATCTTCAGTTGCGTCTCTAACTTCTAAAATTTCGACATTAAATAGCAAGTCTCTACCAGCGTATGGGTGATTAAAATCAACTGTTACTTCGTCATCTTTGATCTCTTTAACGATGACACGAACGCTTGAGCCATCTTCATTTTGACCAAAAAGTTCCATGCCTTCATGTAGGTCTATACCAGCAAATTGCTCTTTCGGAAGTGATTGGATGGCATCTTTATTGTATTCCCCACAACCCTCAGCAGCTTTAATGTTTATAGTAGCCTTGTCGCCTGATTTTAGTTTGCTAACTTCTTCTTCAAGCTTTTCTATAATATGGCCATGTCCTGTAATAAAAGAAATTTGACCACCTTCTTGCATATTTGACTCTAAAATTTCGCCAGTATTAGCGTCTTTTAGCTCATAAAACATTGTTATAACTTGATCTTTACTCACAATAATCTCCTTGGAATTTAATTTTGATTAATGTGAGATTATATCTAAAAAAGAGTAAATTTTAGTTTCTGTTAGGAGCGGCTTTGGCTTCTTTGCTATCTGGATAGCCTACTTTTAAAGCCTTATAAAACCTATTTGCACTTTGAGTATCACCGATCTTATCAAAACTTATAGCTGTGTGATACAAAAGTTTTGGAGTGTAGTCAGCCTTATCTTCACTTTGTATACTTTTTTTATAGTATTGTATGGCTGTACTATATGATTTTTGACTATATGCAACTTCACCTAGATAATAATTTGAAGCACCAGTTTTATAGCCTTTTTTATTTAAGTATTCAAAATATTCAGCTGCTTCTGTGCTATTGCCAGAATTTAAAAGCTTAATGCCATCAGCTAAAATGTCCTTGTCGCTTTTGCCACTAAAATTTGAAGTTGGCTTATTTTGTTGTTTTGGATTTGCATTTTGCTTTGGTTGAGCAGCATTTTTATCCATTATCGCGCCTAATTTATTTAAGGCAGCAGTAATATTTTTATAGTTTTTATCTTGTATATCTCTAGTTTCATCAACATAAGCTTTTAATGATGTCAAACTTACACCAGAATCGCTTATACCGCCATTGACTTTGGTTTCGATATCATTCATTCTTTGCTCAAGCTTGTTCATCCTAGCACTCATGCTCTCGATCAAGCTTTGCAAACCTTGAAGTTGCTCTGAAACATTATCCATGTTTTCTTCAATATTTTGAACGCTTCTTTTGTTGCTTAGAGTTGCCTTTTCATCATCTGTTAGTCCATATGGATTTGCGCTATCCATATTGCCTGCGTCAAATGCTGAAACTTCTTGAGCTGAACTTATAGAGAAAGCGGCTCCAAGAAGAGCCGCAATGATTATTTTTTTATTCATTATTACTTACAGATTAAGGAAGTACTTTGAAATCTGCACGTCTGTTTTGAGCGTCGCAAGCTTTTGTTTTGTCTGTACAAACTGGGTTGCTTTCGCCAAAGCTTACTACAGCGATTCTATCAGCGCTAACGCCATTTCTTACAAGAGCGTCTTTAGCACTTTTAGCACGTTTTAGACCAAGAGCATAGTTATACTCATCTGTACCCCACTCGTCGCAGTTACCTTCTACTTTTATAGAAAGAGCTTGAGCGTCAGCTTGGTTAAATACTGATGCATTTGAGCTAACAACACCTTGTTGGTCAGCTTTGATATTAAATTTATCAAAGTCAAAGTATACACTTTTAACTTGGCTCTCGATGTTAGCGATAAGAGCTGCTAATCTATCAGCATCACTCATGCTACCTGAGTTATCTGCAGATTGATTTGAATTTGCATTCATATCAACTTCAGGGTTTTTAGAGCTACAACCGCTCAACAATAAAGTTGCAACTGCAACACTTGCTAGAACTACTTTTTTCATTCCATATCCTTTTTGAAAAATTTGGTCGAATTATAACATATTTTTTTTAAATATTACCAGAATATTACCAATCAATAGATTGAATTTTACCTACTTTTAGTGGAAATTGGAAACTTCTGTTTTCATTTAATCTAACAACGCCAAGCGAGCTTTGACCGCCAAGTTCTTTGATAAAAACAACACTTTGACCATCGCTTGAAAATCTTGGGTAGTTGTTTTTACCATTTGCTGTAAGCTGGCGAATAAAATCTGTTTGAGTTGAGATTAGATAGATATTAAAGCCACCACTAGCCTCTCTACTTGAATAAACTACATAGTTTTCAAAAGTGCTTACTGAGTTGTTGTTTTTGCCATGAAATACCATTTGCTCAACGCTTCCGCCTGAAGTTGCAGGTGTTGCAAAGATGTTTGGATATCCAAGTCTATCTGAGACAAAAACTATTCTGCTATCATTATCTACGAAATTTCCATTTACATCAATGCCTGGATAGTTTGTGATCTGAGTTAATTTTTTGCTACCTGTGTTATAGATGAAAATATCTGGTTGATCTTTTGGAGCCATAGTCAATAGAATTTTACTTCCATCTTTGCTAACATCAGATGCTATAAGCATACCCATACTATCTATTATCTTTGTTTTAGTGCCTGAATTTAGATCATATCTAAACAAAGTTGGTCTGTTATTTACATAAGATGTATAGTAAAATTTACTCTGATCAGCGCCTGCCCATTTAGGGAAGATGTTTAGACCGCCACTTACTATTGTCTTTTGATACGTAAGTGTGTAATCAGCCACTATAATAGAACTTTGGCGAGCTGAAGTGTATTTTGCTAGGATGATAAATTTCTCCATCCAGCCAACTGGTGGTAAATTTAGCTCATTTGTTAGCTCAACTATACTTTTGTGTGCCAAAAACGGATACTTTGCGCCATCTGGCATATTATAGACTCTCTCATACCTTGTAGTTGCAGTCTTTGCATCGATGAGTTTTACTCTTAAAGTAAGAGGTGAGCCCATAGAACCTTCAAGAGCATATCTAAAGATAAGCTCAACACCTTTGTCGCTCATTGTATTTGTAGCTGCTGTTCCCTCGTAGGTTGAAGGCACGTGATCTTCGATAACCTCAAAGTCTGAGCTAACTTTCAAGTCACCTAGCATGATCTTAAAGAATTTATCTTTAAAGCCTGCATCACTAACAGCTGTAGTTGCATCTTGCAAAGCTATCTTTGGCAAAGCAACACCTTGGTTTATAACAGATATGGTCGCATCAGCAGCATAAAGCCCTAGAGCAACGCACAAAAAAAGAAAAATTTTCTTCATCTCTACTCCGTAAATTTATAAATTTTAGTTTATTTTATCTTCTAAATTTAAATTAAAAGTAGTACTTTTGTCTGGATTAAATGGAAATTTCTCTGCAGTAAGCTTTTCCAGGCACTCTCTAACCTTTGCATTAAACTCTTCATTATATGATAGCTCTAAAATTTCATAGCTAAAATTTCCACTTTGATCTATCATGACTTTTACTTTGGCAAGGTTTGCAGAGTCAGCTTTATAGCTTTGCCATCTTCTTTGAATTTGCTTTGTTATGGCTCCCATCAACGGATCATAAGTGCCTGTCATTTGTGACTTTGGAGCTGTTGGATTTTGATCTATCTTTAGGCTCTTGATGATGTCGCTAGCCTCTTTTGCAGCTTTTGAGCTAGAAGCCTCGCTTTTTTTGCGGCTTTGTACTTTATTCTCAGCCTTTTTTATACCATCATCTTTTTTAAGCTTAGTCGAGTCTATATCACTAAAGAGATCTTTTATATTTGGCTCTTTTGGTTTTGGCTTTTCAACTGGCTTTTGCATAGGTTTAGGCTCAGGTTTTGGCTCTGGCTTAACATCCTCTTTAGGCTCTTCACTAGGTTTTGGGATTTCAGGCTTTGGTTCTGGTTTTTTAGGCTCAGGCTTTGGCTCTTCTTTTGGAGGAGTTGGCAAGCTTGGGGTTGGTAATGGCTCATCTGGCACAACAGGTTTATTTGTAGTCTCTTGTTTATCTTCTTCTGACTCTTTTTTAGGTTCTGGTTTTGTCTCTTTTACGACCTCTTTTGCTTGTTTTGGCGCTTTTATGGTTTGATCAACTTCTCTATCAACCATAACTACATCCATAATAGCATCTTTGTCATCGGTATATTTTTTAGGGGGTTCGCTAAAAAAAGTAAGCTTTATAAACAAAGCAAGCACAATGATAATGTAAATGCAAAACGCTACAAAAAATGAACTAAGCGTTGGAAATTTAACTTTATTAGGCATCTTAACCGTTTGTCTCTAAAGCTACTTTATTAAAACCAGCACCTTTTAAAGTCTTTAATACAAACATAACATCATCGTATTTTAAATTTTTATCAGCCTTTATGTATATAGGCGAGGTTTTGTCATATTTTGCACTCATTAGTGCAATGTTATCTGGAAGTTCAGCAAGGCTCATTGTACTTTGATCTATTCTAACTTGTCCTTGTGCATTTATAGACACTATAAGATCTTTTTGTTTAGACGTAGATGTTTTTGCCTTTGAGCCATCTGGCAATGTTATATCTTCTTGATATGTTATAGTTGGCATTGTAACCATTAAAATAGCCAACAAAACAAGCATGATATCAACAAGAGGCGTTATGTTTAACTCTGGTGTTTCGTCGTCAAATTTAAGAGCCATCTATAACGTCTCGTCATCTTTTTTAAGTGCTATCATAACGTCAGCTTGACGCTCGATAACGCTCATTAGTTCGTAAGCTTTTCTTTTTATAAGCAAGTTAAATGTATATGCTGGGATCGCAACAAAAATTCCGCATCCAGTAGCGACAAGCGCTTCAGAGATAGCTGGGGCTATAACTCCAAGAGATGAACCTGCACCATTTCCTAGCTGTGAAAATGTCTCCAAGATAGATACGACTGTTCCAAAAAGACCGATAAATGGAGAAGTAGAAGCTATTACGCTAAGCCATGTAAGCCCGCTTGTAGCATTCTTTTCGGCAATGCTTATGCAAACATTTAGCTTTTCTTTCGAAATTCTACCACTTGCACACTTCTTTAAAGATGAGTCATTTGGTATATTTTTAGCGCCCATAAGTAGTGCTTCAAGTGCATTTTGCTCGCGTTTTTGCCAAGCCCCTATGCCAGCCATTCTTGAAAAAAGAATTGTAAAACTAACTATAAAATATATTGACAACCAAGTTAAAACTATAATTGTAATAAAGCTACTTCTTTGAATGTAATTTAAAAATATATCTATTCCGCCCACTTATCTTGCTCTCACTACATTTTCCATTTTTGATATAGTTGCTGCAAAAGCATTTGTATCACTGCTCATACTCTCTATCAAATTTCTAGCAGCTTCTAATGAATTTGCAAGCTCACTTTCACTGTTGCCTGAGACATAGACCGCACCATCAGCTAGTATAACTACTTTACCCTCATCGATCTTTGCATAGCCCCAGTTAATAGCAACTACATCATGCTTTTTATGCTTATCTTCTATATCTATAATACCTGCTTTTAAAAGAGATATTAATGAGGCGTGGTTTGGCAAAACACCAAACTCACCCTCGCTACCTGGAAGCACTACACTACTCACGTCATCATTAAATATCTGACCTTGAGGAGTTACGATCTCTAAATGTAATTTATCCATTACGCTTCCTTTTTAAATTTAAGCCTTAAGTTTCTCAGCTTTAGCTAAAGCCTCATCTATATTTCCAACCATATAAAATGCTGCTTCTGGCAAATGATCATATTTACCTTCTAAAATTCCCTTAAAGCCAGCGATATTTTCGTCAAGACTTACATATTTACCAGGGCTGCCTGTAAATACTTCAGCAACAAAGAATGGTTGAGACAAGAATCTTTCTATCTTTCTTGCTCTATCAACTGTTAGCTTATCTTCTTCGCTAAGCTCGTCCATACCAAGGATAGCGATGATATCTTGAAGGTCTTTATATTTTTGAAGCACAGCTTGAACGCCGCGAGCTACCTTATAGTGATCTGCTCCTAAAATTTGAGGATCAAGCATTCTTGATGTTGAATCAAGTGGATCAACAGCTGGATAGATACCTTTTTCTGCGATCGATCTGTTAAGAACTGTTGTAGCATCAAGGTGAGCAAAAACAGTTGCAGGAGCTGGGTCTGTAAGGTCATCAGCTGGAACATAAACAGCTTGAACAGAGGTAATCGAACCTTTTTTGGTTGATGTGATCCTTTCTTGGAATTTACCCATCTCACTTGCAAGAGTTGGCTGATAACCAACAGCTGATGGGATACGTCCAAGTAGAGCTGACATCTCTGCACCTGATTGAGAAAAACGGAAGATGTTATCGATAAACATCAAAACGTCAAGTCCCATCTCATCACGGAAGTACTCAGCCATTGTAAGACCAGTTAGCGCGATACGGTTTCTTGCTCCTGGTGGCTCGTTCATTTGGCCATAGCACAAGGCAACTTTATCCAAAACGTTACTTTCTTTCATTTCGTGATAAAGGTCGTTTCCTTCACGAGTTCTCTCACCAACGCCTGCAAATACAGAGTAACCGCTATGTTTAAATGCAACGTTGTGAATAAGCTCCATAATAATAACTGTTTTACCAACACCAGCACCACCAAATAGACCAACTTTACCACCTTTTGCATAAGGAGCTAGAAGATCAACTACCTTAATACCAGTTTCAAAAATTTCGCTCTTTGTACTTTGCTCTTCAAATGGAGGAGGATCACGGTGGATAGACCAGTGCTTATCAAAATTTATACCCTCGCCCTCGTCGATCAAATCGCCAACTACGTTAAAAATTCTACCCAAAACTTTTTCGCCAACTGGCACACTTATAGGTGCACCAAGCGCTTTAGCCTCTAAGCCACGAGTCAGACCCTCACTCATATCCATAGCGATCGTTCTAACTCTATTATCACCTAGGTGAGCAGCAACTTCTAATATTAGTTTATGTTTCTTGCCCTCAACCTCAAAGAAAACTTCGATAGCTTCATTGATCTTCGGCAAGTAGTCATTAAAGTCAACATCGACCACAGGGCCCATAACTTGACTAATAACACCCTTCATTCATACTCCTTTTATTTCATTGATTCAACACCACTGATGATCTCGATAAGTTCAGTGGTAATAGACTCTTGTCTTGCTTTGTTGTAAGCAAGATTTAACTGTTTGACGCGTTGTTTAGCATTGTTTGTTGCATTATCCATAGCTTGCATTCTAGCGCTGTGCTCAGCCGCCAAAGAGTCAACTAAAGCATAATACATACTATACTCAAAATATTTATTGAGCAATTCATCCATAATTTTAGTATAGTTGTCCTCTGGTTCAAATTCCATCAAAGAATTTGTCTCAACCGCAACTATCTTAGACGGCTCAATAGGCACAATATCATTTACTCTAATCTCTTGAGAAATCATATTTTTATAGCCATTGTGTATTAGCACGACCTTATCTGTTATGCCGTTTGTAAAATCATCAATAGCGTCTTTTATGATCTTTTGAGCTTTTTCATATGTAGGTGATGAGCTAGCTCCAACATAAGTCTCGAGTAGTTCAACGCCTTGGAAATTAAAAAATTCTATGCCTTTTTTACCAACAGCTCTTAGTCTAACTTTGATCTTTTTGGCTTTTAGCTCATCGATCATGCGCCTAACTGTCTTTATAGTCTGGACATTAAAGCCACCGCAAAGCCCTTTATCAGCGGTAACAAATATAATATCAACCTTTTCTACACTCTTTGTTGTGTTAAAAAATTTACTCTCAGTCATAACTGAAGCGTATTGGTTGATCTTATAAGCTATCTCCGATAAAACCTCATTGATCTTAAGTGCGTAAACTCTAGAGTAGCGTGCAGCCTCTTCAGCTTTGCGAAGCTTTGCTGTTGAGACAAGCTTCATCGCACGCGTCGTCTTTTGAGTGTTCTGGACGCTCTTGATCTTTCGTTTTATATCTTTTAAATTTGACATATCTTAGCCCTAGTTAGCGGCAAAAGTCGCTTTAAAATCTTTCAACGCTTTATGTAAAATTTCTTCTACTTCTTTATCAAGAACTTTTTTAGTTCTGATCTGCTCAAAAATTTCAGGGTATTTTGCCTCGATATATGGATATAGCTCTGCTTCAAATTTTGTTACATTTGCAGTTGCAACGTCATCTAAATAACCCTTAGCACCAGCAAATATAATAACTACTTGATTCTCAACTGGAAGCGGAGAATATGGAGGTTGTTTTAGTACTTCAACCATCTTTTGACCACGCTCTAGTTGTTTTCTTGAGCTCTCGTCAAGGTCGCTTGCAAACTGAGCAAAAGCTTGTAGTTCGCGGTACTGAGCAAGGTCTAGTCTTAACGTACCAGAAACTTGCTTGATAGCTTTGATCTGAGCTGCACCACCGACACGAGATACAGAAAGACCAACGTTGATCGCTGGGCGGATACCTGAGTTAAAGAGGTCACTCTCAAGGAAAATTTGACCATCTGTAATAGAAATAACGTTTGTTGGAATATAAGCTGAAACGTCGCCCGCTTGTGTCTCGATAATAGGCAGAGCTGTTAAAGATCCAGCGCCTAGCGCGTCATTTAGCTTACTTGCTCTTTCTAGAAGTCTTGAGTGAAGGTAGAAAACGTCACCCGGGTAAGCTTCACGACCTGGTGGTCTTCTTAAGATCAAAGACATCTCACGGTAAGCAACCGCGTGTTTTGACAAGTCATCATAGATGATTAGCGCGTGGCGAGAGTTATCTCTAAAGTATTCGCCCATTGTTACGCCAGCGTATGGTGCAAGGTATTGAAGCGCAGCTGCGTCACTAGCACCAGCATTTACAACTATCGTGTAGTCCATAGCACCATATTCTTCAAGTTTTTTAACGACTTGAGCAACGGTTGATTGTTTTTGACCGATAGCTACGTAAATACAAATGACATCTTGACCTTTTTGGTTGATGATAGTGTCTATCGCAACTGTTGTTTTACCAGTTTGGCGGTCGCCGATGATTAGCTCTCTTTGGCCTCTACCGATTGGCACAAGTGCGTCGATCGCTTTGATGCCTGTTTGAAGTGGCTCATGAACGCTCTTTCTAGCCATGATACCTTTTGCTTTTTCTTCGACGAAGCGAGATTCAGTAGCTTCGATTGGTCCTTTTGCGTCGATTGGCTCACCAAGTGAATTTACAACACGGCCGATCAATGCGTCACCAACTGGCACACGTAGAAGTTTTTTTAGTCTTTTTACAGAGCTTCCTTCTGTGATACCGCTAGTTTTTCCAAGGATAACTATACCAACACTGCTCTCTTCAAGGTTAAGAGCCATACCCTTTTCGCCGCTTTCAAAT
>ERZ773035.1237-NODE-1237-length-18933-cov-6.207119_pt1 | contig 18933 bp, 6 predicted proteins | sample MGYA00511487_ERZ773035 | MGnify/ENA primary metagenome ERZ773035 (study PRJEB29015, sample SAMEA2737985) | human oral metagenome | biome: human oral; feature: human-associated habitat; material: dental | place: China | collected 2024 ...
TGGTGGTCAAAAATAATATGTCGGCGGTGAATACGCTCAATACGCTCAACAAGAACGAGAGTGCGCTTTCGAAGAGTCTGCAGAAGGTCTCTTCGGGCATGAAGATCAACAGTGCAGGGGATGATGCCTCGGGTATGGCGATCTCGGAGCGGATGCGCGTGCAGGTGCGTGCACTCGACCAGGATCATGCCAACACCGACAACGGCAATGCGATGATGCGCACGGCTGAGGGCGCGGTACAGTCCACGATTGAGATCCTGAAGACGTTGAAGGAAAAGGCGATCAACGCCGCGAACGATACGAACACGGACGAGGATCGCGCGCTGATCCAGAAGGAAGTCGATCATCTGATTGATCAGATCGACGATAACGCGCTCACAACGTATAACGGGAAGTATCTGATTGACGGAACGCATAATGGTCCGGTGCTTGCCCCGGGAACGAAAACCAGCTTTACGAACATGAGCCTTGCGACCAGTACGGGGCCGTTCAGCGCACTGGTTAATTTGCGCCGTCGTGATGGACAGCTGCTGGGGATTCATTCGTCGGATTCCATCACTGCATCATGGGTTAAGAATGGGGTCACATATACGGGTACCATTTCTCCCATTGCAACTAATAACTTGCTGGCTGCGGTTAATATCATTACAAATACAGACGCGACGTTCTATCAAGCTACTTCGCTCGTTGGTCAAGATGAGGTAGGGAAACCGATCTACACACCGGATAATCAGCCGGCCATCACCATTCGTGCAGCAGCCCCTGGCGTGGCCGGTCAGGTGTCGGGACTGACGTTTTGCGTTACCGATAGCGAAGGGCACAGGCGCAATGAGGTCAACGCCGTGCTGGATGCGTTTACCGAAACGGTGCGCGCGCAGGATCCGTCTCCGGATAACGCATTCGTCTTGCAAACGGGGACACGGGCAAATCAAGCAGTCAAAGTTGGGATGACCGATATGCGCTCCGTGGCGCTGGGGCTTCAGTCCTCGGATGGAAAAGCATGGGACCATGGAACGCTTTCTGCGGGGATTAACGTCGTTGGCGGCGGTCCTAAGGTGCAGGTCACGACGCAGGAGGCGGCAAACGCTGCCATCAACGTGTTCGAGAATGCCCTCATTAAGGCAACAGACCAAGCCGTCGCCATCGGTGCAGTACAGAGCCGTCTGAACTATACGGGCAGCAATCTGGTCGTTGCGTCTGAGAATGTGCAGGCATCGGAGTCTACGATTCGAGATGCGGATATGGCGAAGGAAATGACTGCCTATACGAAGCACAACGTGCTCACGCAGTCCGCACAAGCCATGCTCGCACAGGCAAATCAGAACTCGAGTGCCGTACTCAGCCTTCTCAAGTAAAAGATAAAACGTTCGCCCTAATGGACTTAGGACCATTGGGGCGATTTCTTGCTTTTTATACAGTTCTTATGCTATTATGAAAGAACCTATAATATTCGATATACTGAGTAAGTATATATGTGTGAATTGAGAGATAAGGGGAGCGCAACATGAGCGAATATCGGATGTTTGAATTACGCCGGCGTGTGCAGTATACGCTGCTGGCAGGGCTTGCGGGTGCATTTCTGATCCCGCAGGTCTCCTTTGCCGCGCCCACGGGTGGGTATGCCGTACAGGGAGGGGCGTCGATCGATCAGTCCGTCGCTAATATGACGGATATTACCTCGTCGAACATGAACAATGTCATTACATGGACGGACTATTCCGTGAACAGCGGCGAGACCGTACGCTATGACAGCGGGGCAAATACCAACAACTATCTGAACATCGTGCAGGGCGGCAATACCTCGAAGATCTACGGCACGATCACGGGCGGCAAGGATGTCTATCTCGTCAACCCGAACGGCGTGATCTTCGGCGCGGGCGCGACGGTCAACGTCGGCAATCTCCACGTTTCCACGCAGGATACGGCGACGCTGAATCAGGCGGCCTTTATGGGAGGCGGTACGCCGATTAACACGACAGCACCGGGACGGGCAGATGTCGTCAATATGGGCTCGATCACGGCGACGAAGGTCGAGGTCGTGGGCAAGAACATTCGTTTCCTTAACGATGCGAATGTAACCGTGACCAGCAGCCCCGTTGTGCTCCGCACGGATACGACAAACGATGGCACGGCGCATATCGGCTATCGAGGTACGGCGCCTGCGACAACGAAGTATCAGGTCAACGGTGCGGCGGCAACGGCAGGAGATAATTACTATCAGCTTGTTGGCAATAAAACGGAGCTGGACAGCATCAATAACAATCTCTCAGGCAACTATATGCTCGAGCATGATATTGATCTTTCCGGCAATGAGCATACGCCGATCGGCGGAAATACACATGCGGACTTTACCGGGAAATTCGACGGAAATTTCTTTCAGGTGAAGCATTTTAAGGTGTCCGGTGCCGCCTCCGATCAGAACCTTGGTCATGCGGGCTTATTCGGCAAGGTATCCGGCGCGCGCATTGAAAATGTCGGCGTCGATCGGGCACAAATAATGGGCAAGGGAAAAGGCGTTGCCAATCTGTATGGGTATCCGGACTATTATGCCGGCGGCATTGTGGGCGAGGCGTTGGGAGGAACGACCCTCAAGAACGTCTACGCTGACAATGGCGTCACGATTGATGGGCAAGCAGGCGGTATAGGCGGCATTGTTGGGCATTTGCAGGATTCCAAGCTCAATACTGCGTACAGCAAGGTACACATCGGAGATGGCGGCGGCATTGTCGGTTGGGCGGGGCATCCGACCAACACTACGGAGACGACGACCATCGAAAACGCGTATAGTGATGCGACACTGGCGAGCGGTTCAACGGGAACGTATTTTGCCTATGCGCTTTATCAAGAGTCGAATGTAAAAATCAAAAACTCCTATGCAACGGGCGTAGAATTTTCGCATAGCGCACTCGGCACGAGTTATGCCGATCATGTCTACCGCTATGACAAGACGACGGGGAAAGTTTCCTCAGATCTTGCCGGAACAACAACGTTCAATAAAGAGGGGCATTCCTCTGATACCTATGCCGGATGGAGCATCAACAACAACGGTGATCCCGGGGCAACGTGGCGCGTCTATGAGGGGCGCACCGCTCCTTTGCTGACCGCGTTTATGGATGGGACCGCGACGGCGACATATAATTATAAGTACTTTAATCAGGATGGAACTGTTGTTAACGATGCAACAAACACCCTGAAATCGAATAACGGCGCGGATATCACAAGCGGGCTGACCTATAACAGCAAGTATCTGCGTGTCGTTGATGCGGATGCGCCGAATGTGCCCGGTAATAAGACAAACATCAAATATGAGCCTTCCGTTGATACGAATAAAGTCAACGAATATGCTTATACCGGAACGAATGCCGATAAAACGAACGGCATCCGCAATGCGGGGACGAAGGCGATCGTCTGGTCGGATCAGCACGGCCCGAATCTGCGCGGGGCGAACGTTACGATCGGCCAACGCGAGGTTAGTGTGACCGGCGGACTGAACGCTGAGCGCATGTATAACGGGAAGAAATCCGTGAAGGATGCGTTTGTGTACGCACTGACACATGGCGGCGTAAGTGCCAACGGTTTTACAGACGATGATATTACTGCCGGCTCCGTTCATCTCAATACGACGAATTTCCACGCGGATATGGACGATAAGAATGTCGGCGATGCGAAGAATGTCAATTTCAGCGGATCGATTGGCTATACCGGAGATGATGCGGCGAACTACAAATCGATCACCTCGTTCACGGGGGTGCATGGAACTGTCAAAATTACCAAAGCCCCGCTCTATCTCACGATCAATAAAAAGACCGCAGATAACAAGACCTATGATGGGACGAGCACCGTTGTGGATGCGGGCATGCTGCAAAGCGGCGGCACGCCGAACATTTCGCTGAGCGGCAGCCCGACGGACGGCACGTCCGACGGAACGATCATGCGCGATGACTCCAACACACTCGATAAAGTTGCGCTAAAAAACATCGCCAATCCGAAGTACACCGATGCGTCCGGAACGGAACAGCTGCATAAGGGGCCGCATAAGATTCAGTATAAGAATGTCGGACTTCGCACGGACGGCATCTATGCAAATGATGCGCAGAACTACGAACTCTTTTATACGCCCGCGAGTGGAACAAAGACGGCGGTGACGAGCGAGAACGTCTATCTCGACGGCACGATCATTCCGCGCGAGGTGAAGACCGACGGATTCAAGGTCTATAAAAAGAGCGACAACACGGAAGCCTCGGCGCAGAAGGTCTACGACGGCAACAACGAGTACGCGCTCGATACGACGAACCTCTACCTTTCCGCCAATCAAGCTGCCGTAACGGATACGACGGGCATCGTCGACCGGGATAAAGGGCATATCACCTTTGCACTGACGGGCGGGAAGGGACAGTTCCGCAAATCCGACGGGACGACGGCCACGAAGAACGTTCAAAGTGCGGCGAAGATCGCCTATAATGTGACAGGTGTGTCGGACAATCCGACGGAGTACCAGCTCGGCGACTATTACGTCGATATGAGCGGCGTGCATAAGGGGCTGGATGAGACCTTTAACGCGCTGGGTGCGGGCAAGATCACGCCCAAGACGATCACGGCAACGAAGAAGGACAACCTCACAAAGGTCTACGATGCGCTCGCAGCACATACGGACGGCAATCGGAATCCGATCACGGGGAATGACGTCGTCACACTGAGCGGCATTGTCTCGGGCGATACGGTGACGAATAACTCAACGGCGACGTACGCCTCAAAGGACGTCTTCTATTCAGGCGGCGTTCCCGCGGCGAAGACCGTGACCTATAACGTCGCCTTTACGACGCCGAATACAGAGGAGTCGGACAACTATACATTCGACACGGCGCCGAATACGACGACAGTCACACGGACGACGACGCTGACGGGACTCGGCACGATCACGCCGCGTCCCGTGACGCTCACGTTTGGTCCTGTGACGAAGATCTACGACGGCACGGCGACCAATGATACGACCAATCTCAGCGGTATGAGCGACGGCACGACGGGCAACGCTGTGCTTGGCGCGGACGGCTATTCGATCGGCAATGTCAATGTCGCGGGCGTCACGAGCCGCTATGGCGACGGGACGACAGCGGCGACGTTCGCGGAGAATGCGAATGCGGGCAGCCGTTCTGTGAAGTATACGGGCATCAGCAACTCGCTCGGCGGGAACTATTCCGTTGCGAATACGCAGTACGGCACGGGCACGATCACGCGCCGCCGGATCGATCCGTCGGGCTTTCAGGTGCTGAAGGGCGACGGGACGGTGGCGAACGCAACAAAGGTCTATGACGGCAACGTGCGCTATGCGCTGGAAGCAGGTGCATCTCTTGTCACGCCGCAGGCGGCGAGCGGCAGTACGACCGGCATTGTGGCAAAGGACTACGGCAAGGTCACGTTTAAGCTGAAAACCGGAACGCACGGTACGTTTACAAAGACTGCGGCGGGCAACGATCCGACCACCCATGTCTCCGAGGCGCATTACGTCGCGTATGACATCGTGGCGCAGACGTCGGATGCGACGAACAATCCTCTCACGAACTATACATTTGGGCCATCAGGCACGCCGCGCGATCTGGAGACCGTGAATGATGCGAATCCCGCCCATGCGACGGCGGCGGGGTCTATTACCCCTGCCAAGATTCGGGCGGCCGGCAAGGAGATCACGAAGGTCTATGACGGGCTCAACAAACATACGGACGGGAACCGGAATGAGATCACGGGCAATGACGTTGTAGACTTCCGGTCGATCATCACGGATGAGACGGGCGGTACGCCGATCAATTCGTCTTCCGCCGTCTATGCGGATAAGCATGTCGCCGTCGACCCTGCGGGCAATGTGCAGAAAAAGAGCGTGACCTATACGGCGCAGCTCAAGGGGCAGTACGTCGACGACTACGAGATCGTCGATGCGGGGAATACGGTCATCAGTACACTGGCCGGATCGGGCGCGAACCGGACCCTGACTGCAACCCTCGGCTCTGTCGCAAATATGGGAACGATCACAAAGCGAAAGCTCAAGCTGACGATGGGCGACGTTTCGAAGACCTATGACGCGACATCGGACAACGCGACGAGCAATATCACGGCGATCACGGACGAACCGTCCTCCTCCGTGATCGCGCAGATGAAGACCGACGACGGCATCACGGAAGCGGCGCTCAAAACGGCGTGGGATGCTCTGCATACCGCAGGCACGGCAAAGAGTAACTACGGGCGCGGCACGGGTGCGTCCTTCCAGGAGAACGCCAACGCGAGCAACGGCACACCGCACGACGTTCGCTATACGGCTATGGACAGGGCGTTTAAGAACGCCTTCAGCGCGTCGCAGAACGACTACGAGGTGGAGGCCAACGCCTACGGCAAGGGGAGAATTGACCGTAAAGCCATCACGCCAAATGATTTCAAGGTCGTCGATGGAGGCGGCGTCGCAAGAAAGGCGACGAAGGTCTACGACGGTACGGCGGACTACACAGTACCGTCCGGCTCGAAGCTCCAGCCCGGGGGCGCGAATGGGTTTGCCGGGACGGACGGCGATCATATTCATTTTGACCTTGCCTCCGGAAATGCGAAGTTCAAGAAAAGCGACAATGTGACCGATACGGCGAACGTCGCCGACGCCGCGCGCGTCGCGTATAAGGTGGACGTCAGGGCGGATGCGGGTTACGGCGATCTGCTGAAGAACTATACGCTGAACGGGCAGAACCTCGAATCGGGACAGGCGAACGTCACGGGCGAGGGCGAGATCACACGGCGCGTGCTGAGCCTCGGCCTCGTACAGAACAGCGGCATTGATAAAGTCTATGACGGCACGTCCGGACTTGTCGATACGACATCGAAGAAGTGGAACACGCTGACCGATACGGACAGCGCGGGCAATGTCTCCTATGGGAGCGGATCGCTGAAACTCGTCAACGACGGATCGAGCCTCGGCATCACGTCGAACTATGTGAACGGCGGCGTAGCGGATAAGAACGTCGCACGCTTCGGCAGCACGGTTGTCGATAAGAATATCTCGTACAGGATCACGCTCACGGGCGGCAACGCTGCGAACTATTCCTTTGAGCATAACGGAACGACCGTGAACGCCGAGGCGGGGCTGACGCTCTCCGCGACGGGCAAAATCACGCCGAAGGACCTTTCGGGCGCATTTGCCAAGGTGACCAAAGTCTACGACGGGACGAAGAATGTCCCCGCTGCGCAGGTCGCCTTTACACCCGGCGCAGTCATTGCCGGCGACAACGTGACGCTGGGCAGTCATACGGAGCAGTTCCAGAGCGAAAACGTGAACGGCGACGGCACAAAGTGGACACCCTCGGGCGGCACAGAGCAGAAGAACTGGGTCAACTACTCGGGGCTTACGCTTGGCGGCACGGATGCGGGAAACTATAATCTCACATCGACGGCCAGGGGACTCGGCGAGATCACGCCGCTGAACATTACGCCGGGCAATGTCACCTTTACGACGGGGCAGGCGACGAAGATCTACGACGGGACAAAGGCGGTCAAGAACAACGAGTCTGCTGCCGCGGCGGATGTCAAGAACTATATCACAGCCGCGACCGTCATCGTGAACGGGACGCCGGTGAGTGTTCGTGACGGCATGACGATCAGCTCTGCGGTCTATGATACGACGGCAAATGTCAATAACGGTACATCGCAGGGCGTCACCTACAAGTTGACCTACAATACGAGCGGCGGTAACGGCAACTTTACCATCGCTGGGGGAACGACGCTCACGGCGACGGGAACCGGCGTCATCACGCCGAAGACCGTGAACGCGACGATCAACGGACCTCTCACCAAGACCTACGACGCGCAGACGACAGTAAATGGCGCGGCGAAGAACGGTGCGGGCAAGGTCGTTGCGGGCGCAGATGATCTCGTCACGCTCGAGGGACTCGTCGGCAGCGACAAGAATACGACGACGGCGGTCTATGCGGATAAGAATGCGGGCACGGGCAATCGAACCGTGAACTATACCATCACGACCGATACGGCGGATGCAAGCAACTATACGATCAAGGTCAATGGCGCGGCGGTTATGACACCCTATGCGACGACCAACAATACGATTGAGAAGCGCAAGGTGGCGATGACGTTCGCTCCTGTGACGAAGACCTATGATGGCACGTCGGCGAATGCGACGATCACGCCGTCTGTTTCGGCTGCCGATGCGGCTGTGCTCAACGCGGATCAGAGCGGTCTTGTCAACGGATCGAATCAGCTCACGGCGACGGCGGGCATCTCGAGCGACTACGGCGCGCGCACGGGCGGGACCTTTACCGCCGATCCGAACGCCGGCACGAACAAGGCCGTCGAGTACCGCGGCATCCATGGCGCGATGGGAACAGCGCTCGGCAGCAATGCGGGCAACTATGAGTTCGACAACACGCTCTACGGCACGGGGACAATCACCAAGAGGACGATCAATGCCAATGCGATCAACTTTACCTTTGGCAATGCAACGAAGGTCTATGACGGCAATACGTCCGTTAAGCATATCGGCAGCGGTGCAGCGGCAGATATTAAAAACTATCTGACCGACGCGAAGATCTCGTTTGACAGCGGTCTGACGTGGGTTGACCTCAAAAGTGACATGACGCTCGATCCGTCGGCATCGTCCTACGACAACAAGAACGTGCAGGGCGGCGCGGTGCATAACGTCACCTACGGCGTGAACTACACGGGCAATAATTTTACCATCACGGGCGGCAATTCCTTTACCAAGACGGGACAGGGCTACATCACGCGCAAAGACGTCGTCGCGGCGGTGAAAAGCCCGCTGACGAAGGTCTATGATGCGACGACGAATCTGTTGAATATCGCAAAGGATACGGGCGGTCATGTCATCGCTAGCGCCGACGATCTCGTGACGCTCTCAGGACTTGTCACGGGCGACGGCGCGCAGAATATTACAACGGCGGTCTATACGGACAAGAACGCGGGTACGGGCAACCGAACCGTGAATTACAACATTGGCATCGATGCGGCGCATGCAGATAACTATCGTCTCGTGGATGCAACGAACACGACGATTACTGCGCCCGTCGCAACCAATGACAATACCATCACAAAGCGCGCGGTGAATATGACGTTCGCCCCCGTGACGAAGACCTATGACGGCACGTCGGCGAATGCGACGATCACGCCGTCTGTTTCGGCTGCCGATGCGGCTGTGCTCAACGCGGATCAGAGCGGTCTTGTCAACGGATCGAATCAGCTCACGGCGACGGCGGGCATCTCGAGCGACTACGGCGCGCGCACGGGCGGGACCTTTACCGCCGATCCGAACGCCGGCACGAACAAGGTCGTCGAGTACCGCGGCATCCAGGGCGCGATGGGAACGGCGCTCGGCAGCAATGCGGGCAACTATGAGTTCGCAGCGAACGGCTACGGCAAGGGCACGATCACGAAGGCGAACATCAATACGTCGGACATTATCTTTGCTACCACGGGCGCACACAAGGTCTATGATGGCACCAAGACGGTGAAGTACAACGGATCGAGTGCCTCCAATGATGTGAAGAACTATATCACGACGGCGACGGCAAACCTCGGCGGCGGACATACGGCTGACCTGCGCGGCGATCTTGTGATTGATGAAGCGGGGACGCACTATTCCAGTCCGAATGCGACGAACGGGACGCCGGATACGGTGACGTACAAGTTCCGCCTGAACAACAGCAACATTGAGATCTCGGGCGCGAACGAGTTTGAGATGACGGACTCGGGCACGATTGATCGCCGCGTACTGAATCTCGATCTTCGCAAGAAGTCGGGCATCGACAAGATCTACGATGCAAATGCGAAGCTTGTGGATACGAATACACGTCACTATGATAAGTTTACGGACGATGATGCGCTTGGAAACGTCACATACGCGGCAGGCACGACGAATGACAACAAGCTCGTGCGCACTGCAAACGGCGGTGCGGTCGATGACGGCGCAACGATGACGATTGAGGCGAACTATGTCAACAATCTCATGAGCCGTACACCGGATAAGCATGTCGCGCGCGACGGCAGCGGCAGCGTGACGACGAAGGATATTGCGTACAAGGTCAGCATTGATGCGGCGAAGGGCGGACAGAACTACAAGCTCTCGGACGGTGTGACCACGGTCAACGCCGAGACGGGGCTGAATACGCTGTCTGCGCAGGGAACGATTTCCCCGCGTGCGCTGACGTTCACCTTTGGTGATGTAAGTAAGCCCTACGACACGACGGCGGTCAACAATACGAAGACGATCAACAACGTTGCGGCGGCGGACAGTGACGGACGCGGTACAGCGACGCTTGCGGCGGACGGCATTACGGCGGCGACGTTCAGCTCCTCAACAGGAGGTGTGACAAGTCTCTACGGTGCGGGCGATACCGATGCGACGTTCCACAGTGATCCGAACGTTGTTACGGACGCGAATGGCAATGTGATCGAGCGCGGCAAGGACGTACAGTATGCGAATGTCGGCAGCGTGCTCTCCGGCGCAAACGCGAACAACTATACGGTCGCGGACACGGCGTACGGCAAGGGGACAATCCGCAAGCGCACGGTCAGTGTCAATGACTTTAATTTCAATATCAGCAATGCCACGAAGGAATACGATGGCACAAAGGATGTTGAGTACGTGGAGGGCGGGAAGACCTATAAGGATCTGCCGCATCTCAAGAAGCGCTTCCAGACGAGTGCGCTCGATCTCGGCGGCGGAAACACCGTGCCGATCAACCTTGACGATATCACACTCACGGGAGCAAAGTACAATGACGAACGCGTCGCACACGCTACGGGCATCCACTATGATGTGACGATCAATGCGCAGAACTTCGAGTTCAATGGCGGGCGTGACAAGCGCATTGAGCATACAGGCGATACGATCACGAAGCGTGATCTTGCGACCAAGCTCCCGCCGCATCTCGTCAAGGAGTATGACGGCGAGGACGCGTTCACGGAGACGAACACGGTATTTGCCAACGCGATGGCACGGGCGAATCTGACGGGCGTTGTTGACCGCGACAAGAATAAGATTCGACTTGCAGTCAACGGTCGCTACGATAGCCCCGATGCCTCGGCAGAGACGCGGGAGGAGGCAGAGGCACGCACGCCCGCACAGGCGGGGCGCAATGTGCGCTATGACCTCACGCTCTCGGGCGATACCGATACGCTCTCGAACTACAAGATCGGCACAGTGGAAACGCTTGACAGCGATGGCAAGATGAGAGGTGTCGGAAGCGGCAAGGCAGATATCTACAAGAAGACACTGACGGTCGGCGTGGACAACATCGACAAACTCTATGACGGAACGCGGGCAGTCGTCCGTCCGAATGGGACGGGTACGCTGCCACATCCCGAGGCGGGTAAGTTCCGACTCAGCGGCTTTGTGGGCAGCGAGTCCTTTAGCTTCGACCAGACGGCGGCGGACAAGATCGACGGTCTTTACTCCGATGCGAATGTCAGCCGCAGAAACGGTGCTGTTGTCGATAAGGACATCTCGTACAGCGGCATTAAGACGGCGTTTGCAAACTACGCAGGGCATGACCCGACGGGCTACGCAAAGAACTATCGCGTGGACAGCGACACGCTGAGCGGAAAGGGGAAGATCCTGCCGCGTCCGATTACTGCGAATGAGATTACGAACGGACTGAGGTTTGACGAGGCGACCAAGGTCTATGACGGCACGACGAAGGTCAAGTACAACGGGGAGAATACGCCGGATGCGCTCAAGAACTATCTCACGAGCGCGACGGTGAACGTCGACGGTACGCCGATTGACATCAAGCAGGATCTGACGATCCGAGCGGATGAGGCGTACACCCACTATGATACGCAGCACGTGGCGGGCGGCGCGCAGCCGCGCGTGACCTATACGCTGAACTACACGGGGGACAACTTTGACATCTCCGGCGATCTGACGAAGACGGCAAACGGTGTCATCACGAAGCGCAAGGTCACGGCATTCGCGCCGGGACAGCTGACGAAGGTCTACGATGCCTCCGAAAAGGTCTACGACCCGCGTGATACGAGTATCAAGACGTATCGGCGCGGTACGCGCGTTACGGATGGTGACAGCATCGTACGTATGAGCACGGAGGATGGTGATACCGGACTCCTCGCAAATGACGGTGTGCGGAACATCTCGACCGCGACCTTTGATGATAAGAATGTGGGCAAACGCAAGAAGGTTACCTACAATGTGGCGGTTGACAGCACGCACGCAGGGGATTATGAGATTGTCGACACGCTCGGCAATACGATTTCGGAGCTGACGACGCGCAACAATGAGATCACGCCGCGCCCTCTGGATCTCGCGTTTGGCGATGTCGACAAGGACTATGATGGAACGAGTACGAATGAGGATATGCCCGCAACGCGCGTGACGGACAGCGATACGCGCAGGACACTCGGCAGGGATCGCGCACGAATCTTTAATGATGAGCTGATCATGCAGGATGCGGCGGGCAACGATCTGATGCTCCCGAGCGACTATGGCTACGGTTCGACGGATCGCTCCTTTACGCCCGACGCAAATGCCAATCAGGACGGTGAACCGCCTAAGTCCGTCCAGTACCGCAATATGGGCGATGCCCTTCGTACGATTCTCGGCGACAATGCGAAGAACTACGAGTTCGACGAAACAGGCTACGGAAAGGGGCGGATCAACAAGGCAAAGGTGAGGGAGCGCGACTTCCGACTGAATTTCAAGGATGCAGTGCGGGAGTACGACGGCACCTCCAATGTGGATCACGCGATTGACAATCTGCAGGACGACAGCCGCTGGAAGTTCAACAAGATGCTCAAGTCGGACATTGCGTCGGTCACGGGCACGTATATGAGTCCGAATGGCAGCACGCCGGACAAGAATGCCGCTGATCGCAAGATCGTGGATTACAAGGTGCGGCTCAATAACCGGAACTTTGACTTCGGATCATGGGACGGCGTTGTTTCAGCGGAGGGCGGCGGCGCAATCACCAAGCGCAAGATCATCGCCGAGACGCCGCGCTACCTGACGAAGGAGTACGACGGCACAAAGGATGTTGTCGGCAAGGCGCGTGATGCCGAGGGCAACCTTGTCAAGCAGAACGGCGACGGGCTGATCACATTCCGTCACTACAATGAAACAGAAGCGAATAAATACGATGCGGCGGATGGACTTGTCGCGGCGGATACCGCAGGCAATACCGTTCGCAACGCGACGACGGCACTCTATGCGGACAAGAACGTCGCATGGAAGGACGGCGCGTGGAAGAACGGACACGGCATGGTAGACGATATGAATGTCAACTACAGCCTTACGCTTTCCGGCACGGATGCTGCCAACTATGAGATTGTGGATGCCGATGGGAAAACGGTGAAAAATACCACTGGCAATGGCAAGATCACACCGAAGGACATTCATCTGAAATCCGACCCGCAGACGCGCTGGATCAACGAGGGGCTGCCCAACAGCTATACGGGGACGCCGAGTGGATCGAACTATGAAACCGGTGTCAACGGTGAAGCGCTTCCCGGTGAGATCTACTACGCCTCGCCGAACGGGAAACTGCGCTGGGGCGACTACGCCATCAACGGCTACTATCGTGCGTCGAAGGATCCGAAATATCAGCGTCCGGACGGTTCGACCTATCATCTTGCGGATGAGGATAAAACACCGGATGGTGACAGCGTTGCACGCAACTATCGCTTTGTGCAGGATCCTGCGAATGACAAGAATTTCCACATGGGACCCTACATCCCGGACTATGAGTACTACAAGGCACTCACTCAGGCGAGCAAGATGATCCCCGATGAGTATGCCTACGAGAATGCCTCGCTCGACCGTCGCAGCCACTTCGGCCGTGACCCCGAGGCAGAGATTTCCTACACACCGCCCTCTGTCAACACGATCAAGGACGGTGTTGACATCACGCAGACCGGCATTCACGTGCAGGACGAAACCGTCTTTACACTGATGAATGAAGTGTTCGGCGGGAAGTAAAATTGAATATGTAACGATGTACAAAAGAGCGCCCCATCGACGATATCAGTGGTCGATGGGGCGCTCTTTTGTCTGCTATGATATTGTGAGGCTCTGGCGCGGGTGGTATCCCTGCTCCTTGAGTGTGGAGTCGAGGTATTCAAGTGTTGTTGGTGTAATGAGGATGAGGGTGAGGCGGAGTTTTGCCATGTGTGCGGCGTTGATGCCGAGACTCTCGAGTCGCTCGGTATAGTCCGGATCGTCGGCGCCGATGACGGTGGCGATTCCGGCAACCTGTAGGCTCTTTGCACTGCCCGGCCCTTTGTACGCGTCGTAAATGGCAAGCGCTGCGTGTTTGTTTTCCTTGAGCGCACGGAATTTCAGTCCGCCCTCGGAGAAGATGATAAATTTGCCCGCACGATATTTGTAGGTGAGCGGGGTGCAGCGAACGAAATCGCCGTCCGCTGTGGCGAGGGCGCAGGTGCTGCGTTCTTTGATGAATGTTTCGATTGCCGCATGAAGTTCATCTTCGGGCATTTTGACAGCGTTCCTATCTTTCTCTGTCCAGAATGCGGCAGCTTCTTCGTAGTTCATATTTGTTCGTCTCCTGTGCAGGGGTCATTTATTTTCTGTCAGCGTCCGCAGCAGTGCGCGGCAGCCGGCGTCGATATCGCGATAGGTGACGTCGAAGTTTCCAGTGTACCATGGGTCTGCGACATCGCGCTCTTCTCCGATGTAGGAGAGGAGGCGGTGTGTTTTGCCGTTCGGGTCACCGCCTGTGAGGCGTGCGAGGTCGTTCATGTTCTCGGTGTCCATGCCAACGATGCAGTCATAAGCGTCGTAGTCGTCGGCGGTCATGAGTGCCGCACGTCGCTGCTCAAACGGAATCCCATGCGCACGCAGTACTTCGCGCGTGCCGCGATGGGTGTCACTGCCGAGTTCGTCGCGGTGAAGTGCTTTGGATGCTACGATAATTTTATCCGCAAGCCCCGCCTCACGCACGAGATGTTTCATGACGAACTCTGCCATGGGAGAGCGGCAGATGTTGCCGTGGCAGACAAACAGTATTTTCTTCATGGGTATCCTCCTGCATTCTCGTTGTCATTTTCCAAAAGTCTACCGCAAAAAATAGCGGATTGCAACAGCTGCATGTGTCTCTTCCCTTGTGTTTTCGACCTGATAATGCTAGAATGTAGTCACAATATTAGCAGTGATATAGGGGTTGAGATATTATCGTGCGTGATGGGATGAATCGTATGAAAAAGTGTGCAGTCGTGCGTGCGGGACTTGCCGCGTGTATTTGTGCGGGGCTTGCGTGTGCGGGGACGGATGGTTTTGCCGCGCCCTCTCTTGCGCGTCCGGGGACGGATGTCGCCAGTGAGCAGCCGAAGCCGGAGATCGGGGTGGAGAATGCTACGCCAAACTATCGGCAGGATGGCGATGATGCGCAGTTCACAATTGAAAATTTTATCATGGAGGCGCCCGATCTCTTCCTCAATAAGGAGGAACTGACGCGCATTCTTGAGGAAGGTATGGGCGAGCAGAGGACGATGGCGCAGCTGCGCCGTACGGTGGATCAGCTGACGGCGTACTGCCGCTCCCATGGCTATCCTGCGGCTGCGGTCTATCTGCCGCCGCAGGATAGTCCGGATGGCATCATTGTGCTGCGCGTGCTGCCGGGGCGCTACGATGCGATCACGATTGAAAACAACAGTCGACTCAAGACGAAGGTGGCAGAGAGGATCATCGCAGGGCTGAAGCCGTCGGATATCATTACGACGGAGAAGCTTGAGACGGCGCTCTACTCGGTGTCGGATGCGACGGGTGCGCGTGCGGTCGGTGTGCTGAGCCCGGGAGAGGCGTTTGGTACGAGCAAGCTGACGGTGCGCGTTGAGGATTCAAAGGCGTCGAGTACGGTTTTCTATGTGGAGAACTACGGCAGTCCGTCGACGGGACGCTATCGTTACGGTCTGCAGGAGACGGTCTACAATGCGTCGGGCGAGGGCGACAAGGTGAGTGCGGGCACGCTGATTTCAAACGGCAGTCTGCGCAATTTCTATGCGAACTATGAGACTGTGGTGGGGCACGGCGGAACGACGCTCGGCGTCGGTGTCTCGCGCATGAACTATCGAGTGGGCGGCGAACTCGCGAAAATCGGTGCGGAGGGCAATTCGCTGACGCTCACGGTGTTTGGACAGGCACCGCTCTACCATCTGACGGAGCGCAGCCTCCTCTTCCGCTATGGTTATAACTACCGCAATTTGAATGATGATATTACGGGCTATGATCTTAAGGGGAAAAAGCATACGCACAGCATTTATGCAGGTCTGGTCGGGATGCAGCAGATGCAGGGCGGGCTGACGCTGAATTACAGTACAAATCTGACGATTGGCAAACTCGGTCTGGATTCGGCGTATACCCGCGTTCTCGGAGCGCTTAACCATACGGAGGAGGGCAGCTATCTCAAACTTGAGGCGGATGCGACGGCGGTGCAGCGGCTCGGGAACATGACGGACTTCCTCTTCAAGCTCTCGGGGCAGATGGCGAGCCGCAACCTCGACAGCTCGGAGGAGTTCTATCTCGGCGGTCCGAACGGCGTACGCGCCTATGCGCAGGGCGAGGGAACCGGCGATGAGGGGCTGCTCGGCACGGCGGAGCTGCGCTATCATACGCCGCTGCGCGGGCTGACATTCAGTACGTTCTACGATATGGGAACGGTGCGCGTGAGCAAGGGGTACGATCTGAAGGATAACCGTGTGACGCTGCGCGGCTGGGGGATTGGTGCGGCGTACAACGAGCCGGGCGACTGGTTCGCGCGGCTGGACTATGCAAAGCGCATCGGGCTGGATTCGTCGGTGTCGGCGAAGAACAATGCGCGGAATCGTATCTGGTTTATGGCGGGGAAGATCTGGTAATGCGTTTTGCCTGCGGGTCATGGTGCGCATGATCCGATGCGTGGAAAAAGGGGACTGAGTGCGGAGCGGGATGGGCTTATGAGATTGAGGAGAAAGCCGTGGATTGACAGGGCGATTCTAGACTATGGGGACTTTGTGACGCCGCTCGGCGGCGACTGGGCGGGATTTGCCGGCGCATGGCGGGAGACGTTCGGGCGGTCTGCTCCGCTCCACATTGAGATCGGCGTGGGCAAGGGGGACTTCCTGACGGAACTTGCGGCGCGGCATCCAGAGATCAACTATGTGGGGCTTGAGGCGCAGCAGGGGGTTCTCTACTTTGCCGCACGCAAGGCGGCGGAGCGGCAGCTGCGGAATGTGCGCCTCTTAGTCTTTGATGCAGCGCATCTGACGGAGCTGTTTGCACCTCATGAGGTGGATCGCATCTATCTGAATTTCTCCGACCCGTGGCCGAAGGCGCGCCATGCGAAGCGGCGGCTGACGAGCGAGCAGTTCCTCGCGCGCTATGCGGCTGTTCTGCGCGCGGATGGGGAAATACACTTTAAGACGGACAATATGGGGCTGTTTGACTACTCGCTCGCGACGATGGAGCGCGAGGGGTGGCAGCTCTCGCGTGTGACGCACGATCTGCACGCGCTCGCGGAGCCGGATAATATCATGACGGAGTATGAGCGCAAGTTCAGCGCACGCGGCGCGAAGATCGGCCGTCTTGTGGCACGCCGCTCACCGGAGCAGGGCTGATGCGTACGCGCTATACGCTCTTTAAGAGTGAGACGGAGCCGATCGTCATCGTCATGGTGATCCTCCTCGTGACGGGGACGATCAATGTCTTCAGTTCGAGCTATGTCCTTGCGGCGATGAACTATGAGAATCCGTATTATTTCCTGCAGCGGCATCTGCAGTGGCTTCTGATCGGGATTGTTGCGTGCTGGCTCTGCCGCCGCATGAACTACCAGCGCATGCGCGGGCTGATGTTCGTCGGTATGGGCATTACGGTGCTTCTGCTGATTGCCGTCCTCTTTGTGGGCACGACGGTGAACGGTGCGCAGCGCTGGCTTGCGTTCGGTCCCTTAAGTTTCCAGCCGGCGGAGTTCGCAAAGCTGATGGCGGTGCTGATGGGAGCGTTTTCGATCTCGGCGGTGCTGTCGAAGGAGCACTTTCGCATGGATCGGGACGGCGGTCGCGTTGGGGTTCCGTTTGGTGCGATTCTCGTGATGGCGTTCCTCGTCTATCGCGAGCCGGATTTTGGTACGGCGTGCATTGTGTTTGGCGTGCCGCTCCTCATGGCTCTTGTACTGCTCGTTCCGCCGCGCCGCTGGGCGTGGATCGTGCCGCTTACCGTTGGGATGGCGTTTGCGATTGGAACGCTGCAGCCCTACCGCATGAAGCGCATTGAGGTCTGGTTCGACCCGTGGTCGGATGCGCGTGACGCGGGCTATCAGATGGTGCAGTCACTCTCGACGATCGGCTCGGGCGGGATCTTCGGCATGGGCTTTGGCGACGGTGTGAGCAAGTACGAGTATCTGCCGGAGGCGCATACGGATTTTGCGTTTGCGATTTTCAGTCAGGAGCATGGATTCTTCGGCGTGCTGCTGATCTTCTTTTTGTTCGCTGTGCTGCTCGTCACCTGCATGCGCGTGGCAGCACGGGCAGCGGATACGTTCGGGCAGGTGCTTGCACTCGGTATCGTCTTTCTTGTGCTTGGACAGGCGCTCGCCAACCTTGCGATGGTCGCAGGGCTTCTTCCTGTCGTCGGCGTGCCGCTGCCGTTCATCAGCTACGGCGGTTCGTCACTGATCGTGACGATGGCGGGCATGGGCATGCTGCTCGGCATCGCCGACCGCAGTCAGGGGGCTCCAGTGCAGAAGAAAAAAACAGAGCCGCCTGAAAAGCGGCGCGAACGCATCCATATCGTACGATAGAGACGGAGAGGCACGGCGTGCCTCTTTTTTCTATATGAGGATAAGAAAGATACGCTAGGATAGGTGTAAACGAGAAACTTTGTAAAATATGCGTTGACAAGCGTTTTGACGGATGATATTATGTGACAGT
>ERZ773035.1241-NODE-1241-length-18893-cov-110.908483_pt1 | contig 18893 bp, 23 predicted proteins | sample MGYA00511487_ERZ773035 | MGnify/ENA primary metagenome ERZ773035 (study PRJEB29015, sample SAMEA2737985) | human oral metagenome | biome: human oral; feature: human-associated habitat; material: dental | place: China | collected 2024 ...
CGTCCTCGCGCTCGCCCCCGGCCAGGTGGTGGATCATGTCGAGCGCGGTGCCGATGACGTCCCCGGCCAGTTCGCTCATGGCCTCGTCCATATCCTGCGGGCTATCGGTATCCCCGACACCAGAGCGGGACCAGTCCCGAGTCCACCACTGAAGGTCGGGGTCGTGCTCGTCCGCGCCCTCATCGCGACCCCACTGGAGGTGGATGGTCTCCTCACTCCAGGCCACATCCTCGTCTCCCAGGTCGATGACGAGGCGTGCGAACCCATCATCACCGGGGATGAGGCGCAGGTCGTGGTCCTCGTCGTCCTCCTTGCCGGGGAAGTAGACGCTGACGCCGTAGGGCAGCGCCCGATCGAGAGCCTCGGCCAGTTCGTCCCAGTCGTCCGTCGTCTTCGTCTTCATGGTGATCTCTCCTTCTTCTTGTTCGTGCGCGCCCGCTGTTGCGGGCCCCGGTCCCCGGGGAGGACTCGAACCTCCGCATGCCGGAACCCTCCGGCCGGGGGCGCCCGTCGACTACTTCCTGAGCAGCCTGCGGGCGGTGGCTTCGGAGGCGGTCAGCCCCAGGCAGCCGTAGTGGACCCCATTCCGACGCACGTTGCGTCCGGGGGTGAGGATGTCGTCGCGTTCGGGGAACAGGTCCTCCGTGGTCTGCTGCACCATGCGCGACACGACCAGGAACGTGTCCTCCCGGTAGGGCGGGAGGAAGGCGTGCGTGGCCCTGCCCTTGCACGACACGGGGATGCGGGTGATGCCCCTCCAGCCGGGAACGGTGGCGTCAACCTCGGTCATGCCCTCGTCCCGGTGTCGAACGGTGGGCGAGTTCCCGTCGGACTGGAGCACCATGATGGTGGTCTCCCTGTCGGCGGGGTCGATGATGCGCAGCGGGCGTCCCGTCAGGTTGACGATGCGCGCCATCAGCGCTGCTCCTTCTTCGCCTGGTACTCCTTGATGAAGTCGGCCAGGGAGTCGAGGTCGTCCTCGAACCGCTTCCTGAGGTCGTAGAACGTCGACCAGCGGATCGGGACCTTCTTGAAGACCCGGTCGAAGAGGACCGGGTCCGCCGAAAGGCCCTGGTAGTGGGGGCCCAGGTTCTCGTGGATGAACTTACGGAGCCAGACTGCGGCGTAGTACGCCTCGCTCCAGGAGTGCCGGGGCTTGATGCTGCTCATGCGTGCTCCCCCACGTCCTTGGGCTCGGGCCCATCGTTCGTAACCATCACGGGCCTGGCGGCCTCCCACTCCTCATCCGTCTTCCCCGCCCTGTACTTCTCGATGAAGTTGATCAGGCCGTCGGGGTCGTCGACGAACTGCCGCCTCAGGCGGTAGCAGATCTGCCAGCGCACCCGGTGCGTCTCGAAGACGGCGTCGAAGAGCTCGTCGTCCTCCGACAGGCCCCAGTACCGGCCTCCCAGGATCTCAGCGATGATCCCCTGGAGCCAGACCTCGGCGCCGAACCGGCTGTCCCAGGGGCTGTTGGGCGTGTGGTTACTCATGTTGTTCCTCTCTTTCTTATTGGGGTTGTTCAGTCGGTTTCCAGGCTCTGCTCGATGCGGTTCAACAGGGCCTTGATGGCGTCCTCGCTCTCGCTCGACAGGCCCGTGGGCCGCCCGCCGGGGCAGAACTCCAGGGTATCGGGCTCCTCGTGGATGACGGGACGCATGTCGATGCGCCCGAAGGCGTAGACAGTGACGATCTTGATCGGGTGACAGTACTCCTTGTCCCAGATTCTGTACTCAGTGCACTCCTCGCTGCGCTTCTCCATCGACGTGACGATGCACCGCCGGCTTCGCACCGCCAGGAAGTTGAGCGTGCTGCTCACCCACCGTCGCACCTTCTCGTAGGCGATGAGCCTGGTGGCACTGTCGAGCCGGGCCTGCGTCGAGCGCCAGCACCCCTTCGGGTTCACATCGACCAGGAGCGTGGCCCGTTCGGGATCCTCGTTGGGGTTGAACCAGAAGACCCTCCCGGCGTCGATGATGAGGTGCCTGTAGAAGTCGGTCTCCTCCAGCCACGCGCGCAGGACCTTGTCGACGATCCAGTCCTCAAAATCGTCATCCCGGAAGTTGCGCTCGTCGCCGCTGGCCTGTTCAACGACCAGACCGAAGGGCTCACCGAAGATCTCGAAGTCGAGTCCGTGGAAGTTAGTGGGGATGATCCCGTTCTCCCGCCCTCCGGGCTCCAGCGCCCCGTCAAGGCCCGGGGGCAGGAGCGCCTTGATGTACAACCACACAGCCTCGAAGCCGCCGTTCACGCCCCGTCACCTCCCTCGCGGCCGCCGCTGACGGCGGCGTGGATGAGGCCCGTCATGGCGCAGAACGGGTACGACACGCCCCGCGAGCCCATCGTGATGTCGACATCCCCCAGGACCTCCCCGTCCAGGGTGGACAGGGTGACCTCGGCCGTCCCCCGGTTGGTGCGGATCTTGATGGTCCGCTCCGGCAGGTTGATGTTGCTCATCCCGAGGGCGGGGAACACCGCCACCGTGAAGGGGGCCTCCTCCAGCAGGAGGTAGTCGACCATGGTGGTCAGCGCCCGGCGGGCCAGGACCTTGTCGGCCCGCTCCTGCACGTACTCGGCGAACTCGCCCATGTTCTTCGCCTCGCAGGCGTAGTCGCAGAAGTCGGCGATGATCGACTCGTCCCACTCGAAGTAGTCCCCCGTGGTCCACGCACCGGGCAGGTGCTCCCGAACCTGGTCGGCGGCCCGCTTCTCGATGACCTTGGCAACCTGCTTGGGGGTGACGTCGGTCAGGGTGCGCCCGTCGGTTCCGGGCTCGTCGACGAGGAGGTTGAAGCAGGGTTCGTACTCCCACTTCTCCTTCTTCTCCGCGCCCGTCGGAACCCGGGGGTAGTGGTACAGGGAGGCGATGTGCTCCTCCTTCTGGTTCCACCACGAGGTGAAGATGTCGACATCGCCGGGGTCGGCCAGCGGGTAGGCCGACACGAACCCGTCCCGGCCGAGGAGTCCGGGCAGTCGGTCCTTCACCTCGGCCCAGAACTCGGCCATGTCCTCGTCCATTTCGATCCTGTCGTCAGCCGACATGGTTCTCCTTCCTCTCCTTCTTGTTCTTCTCGATCCTGTTGTTCAGGAACATGATGGCCCGCTCGCGAACCTCCTGAACCTCCGGGATCCCGTAGGCCAGGTGGTAGTGCAGCCCGTATCCGTCCCGGTCCAGGAGGTTGACGTCGATCAGGCCGTCGTCGTCGGGTGCGACGGCGATCTCGACACTCCCGTGCCCGCCGGTGAGGTACCGGATCATGTGCGGAGTGCTCTCCTTGGTCACCTGGAGGGGGATGTCGTTGTCCAGGTCCGCGGCGAAATCGCCGACCCAGCACCATGCCGCGAACCGGCGCACCTCGTCCCGGTACTCGCGCAGGTCCGTGGTGTTTCCGCCGTCGTCGAAGACCTCGTCCAGATTGTCCGTGATCCAGGACAGGCCATCATAGTCGTCCCAGACCAGCGGGACGTCCCCGACGAGCACGTGCAGGGCCGAGTGGTACACGGCCAGGGCGATGCTGCGGGCGTATCCCGACTCGTAAGGAATGGGGTCCAGGGGCTCGCCCTTCAGTGTGACGAAGAACGACCTGCCCACGCCGATGTCGTCATCCGTGCTGATGACGCCGAGCACCTTGTCTCCGCCGACACCGCGCAGGGTGACGACGCCCGTGTTCAGGTCCAGGCGCAGCATGCGCACGACCGCCTCCACCGGGATGTTCGACAGGACCCGCATCCAGACCCTGGTCCTCTCATCGAAGGTCTCCCAGGTGATCTCTTCGATCATGCGTTTCTCTCCTTCTCCGCCAGCTCTCGCCGGTCCCGGATCGTCTCGTGCAGCACAAGGAAGTTGGCCAGGGCGACGATCACTTCCTCCTCCCGCGCGCTGCCGCGCTTGAAGATGACCCGCCGGCCCTTGTCGTCGGCGTCGTGGTGCACCGAGGCGATACTGTTCTCCCCGACCGGGGCCAGATAGATGACCGCGTGCGCTCCCCCGGACCCGGGGATCTCGATAAGGGCGTAGGTCTGCTGTCCTCCCGTGACTCTGGCCGAGGGTGTGTCCCTCGTGATCTCGGTGATGATCTGTTGAAGTGTTCTCATTCTCCTTCTCTCTTCTCTTTCCTTCTGGTTCCCATTTCGGAACCCGTGCCGGACGGGGGAGTCGAACCCCCGGAGATTCACGTCCGCAGTACGGCCCGTACCGACCCATAAACGCGACGCCGTTCCCGATCCCGTCCCCGGCTGTTAACGTGCGGGGCTACCACACGTAGATCGACACGCCCCGGCCGCTTCCCGGGATCGGGTTCCCGCACCGTGCGCAGTCCGACTCCCCGGCCACGTGCGCCCAACCCAGTTCGGCCGGCCTCACCTCCCGCTCGCAGCTACGGCACAGCGGGCCGTAGGACTTCTGGGCCGAGCGCGGGTCCAGGTACACGTAGCCGCCCTCGATGAGGGCGTTCAGGACGGACATCCACTGTCCACAATCCCGGAGCCACCCACTCACCTCGTCCTCGTCCATGGCGAGGCGCCTCAGGATGCCTCGGACGTCCTCCCCGGTCACGATCCGCTCCCGCCACGGCCAGGCGCACCGGCGGGCGTTGAGCATCTTGACGACGAACCGGGCCAGGTCACCACACATAGATGGTCACCTCCCGCGTGGCGCCGTCGACGGTGCGGCAGCAGTTGACACATACGGCTCCCACCCAGGACGGGTCGGGGACCTTCCCGACCCTACGAGCCTGGTACTTGTATCGCGCCTCGCACCGGGGGCACAGCGGCCCGTAGTGGCTGTTGCCGTCGTCGGTCCAGTTCCGGGGCAGGACGACATAGCCCTCCCCGTTCAGGGCCGCTTCGAGGAAGCCCCGGAGCACGGGCTCGGCGAGCGGATCCCTCCCGTCGTAGGGCTTCCTGTCGAGGAGGTCGTTGGCCAGGCGGCGCAGGCCCTCCCACGTGAGGACATAGTCGGCCCAGCTGGGCGCCGGGTTCCACTCCGGTGACGTATCCGTGTTCAGGGCCTCGACGATCTTCTCGATGAGCTCGTCCGTCCCCGTCTTGGTCTCGTTGTCGTTTTCGTTCATGAATGCTTCCTCTTCTCGTTGGGTTGGTTGTTGCTGTTCAGACCTCGAACCGGAGGAACGACACGGCCGGGGCGATGACGTCCTCGTCCCGCATGACGCCGTAGTCCACTCCCGCGACCGTGCGCCCCGCTTCTCCGTACTTCCCGCCGCGTAGGAGGATCGAGGCCATGGGCTCGTCGCCGTGGATCACCACGGTGCGATCCTTGCGACGCACTGTGATCCCTTCGGGCTCCCAGACGGCCGTCAAGGACTGCCTCTTGAGCGCCTCGCGCAGGGCGTCGGCGAGGACGGCCCGGTACTTGAACCCCGTGATGCGGGTTGCGTACAGGGCCAGGTCCGCGACGTCCTCGAACCGGGTCAGAGCCGCCCATGCCTCCCCCGTCGGGGCCCACTGAATGTTCTTCCCCGCGTCGTCAAGTTCCAGAGGCGGTGCGACGGGCAGTGGAAGGCCTTCCAGGACCTTCTCGAATGCTGCGTCGGTGAGAAGGCGGGCCACCGTCTCCGTAGTGCCCCCGCCCAGGCACACCGGCGGACGCTCTCGTCTTATGACGATGCGGTTCCGCTCGACATCGGCCAGGATTGTCGCCACTCGTCCCCGGCGCAAGAACACGCCGTTCTGGCACACTCCGATGCTGTCCCGGAAGGGCCGGGGGAGGCGGGCGAGGACCTCGTCCCACAGTCGCTTCTCCTCGGTCACTCAGAGGTCCTCCTCTCCTTCAGGACGGTGTACATATACATTCGGATCTCACCGTCCAGGTCATCGTTCGCGGTGAAGACCCCGTCGGCCTGGGACCGGAAGGTGTTCCAGACCGCGTCGAGGTTCTCCCGGCTCATCGGAAACGCCGCGAGCCGGATGATTTGGACCGGACGGATCCGCTTGTCCATGCTGTCGTCCTCGAAGACGAACCGCAGGGCGTTGCGGGCCTCTCCCAGGTTTCCTGCGAGCAGGGCTCCCCGGACGAGCCGGGCCTGTTCGTTCAGCCAAGTGGTCAGATTCATGGTGATGCTTCCTCTCTTCCGTGTTGCATCGCGCTCCCGGCGGGGCTCGAACCCGCTGCGCGGCCTTAAAGGGCGACAGGAGCGGCCGGGCGGGGCGTAACAGAAGTTCGTCCCGCGCCGGCCCGGTTCTCAGTTGGCCTCGATAATGGCACCGTAGAAGCGCAGGGCCCCGGTGAAGTCCTCCTCGTTGAAGAGGGTCGGGTTCCAGCGCCAGGAACCCACCTGGCCCTCCACGTACTCCGAGTCCCAGCTGCCGCTGTGGGGCGTCCCGTCCGGACCCCAGACGAAGCTCACGGCGTCGCCCTGCACTGCGCCGTCGGGCGCGGGGAGGGTGAAGACGACCTGGAGGCTCCCGTCATCCCAGGGGTAGAAGTCGACACGGGCGTCGGTGGCAATGGTCTTGCCGCGCAGCCATTCCCAGTAACCGCTGGCCGCCACGGCGTTCGTCTTGAGCGGTCGCAGCACGTCGTCGACAACGCCGTCCTCAGCCGCCAGGGCCGCCTCGTAGTCGCACACGGCCTCCGAGCCTTCATAGTGGTAGCCGCCCTTGGGCGTCCCGTCCGCGGTCCACATGTAGGTGAGAAACGAGATATCGGCGGGGCAGTCCCCATTGGCCAGGTCGACGACGACGGTGGCCCCGCCGTCGGGCTCGGCATAGATCACGGTCCGTCCCGCAATGGCCGGGTCGAGGAACCACGGCTCCGTGACGGCGACCGCGGGCGGGGTAGTGGTATCGGCGTTCATAATGATCCTCTTCTCTCTCTTCCCTATTTGTTCGAGGGATCGCGCCCGGGGGAGGAGTCGAACCTCCCCTTAAGACCATCCGGGCTGTTATGAGGCGCTCACGCTCACACTCACATGTATCCCGCGAGCGTCTGTGCGAGCGCGTCCTCATTGAGGAGGGTGAGGCTCCGGCTGTAGTATTCGGGCTGCCCGATGGCCTCCTCCTCCATCGTGCCTTCCACGGGACGCCCGTCGGCGTCCCACGTGAAAGAGGCGTACAACGAGTACCATCCGCTCTGGATATCCTTCCAGATCGCCTTCATACTCCCGTCATTCATAATCCGGAACTCGTCCGGGAACGGGAGCGAGGGATTCCGCTACCGCCACGCCTCGAATCCGGCCTTCGCACTCATTATGCGTTCCCCTTTCTCTCTCAGTGCCCGAGCGTGAACTCGGTGAGGACTTCGAGCAACTCCCGACGGAGCCCGTCCTCAGCCGGCAAGAAGACGTCATCCTCGTGCACGCGCACGGCCACGAGCGCGTCATTGGCCTCCTGGGGCGCCAGGTCATGCGCGGCAAGCCGGGCCATGATCCCGAAGGGAACCGACGGGAACGCCGTCATGTAGTCAACGGCCCTTCGCAAGTCCCGGTAGTCCCCGGTGCGCAGCGCCAGATAGGCCATGCGGGCCTGTTCGACGATGTTCGCAACAGTGGGGTTCATTGGAGTTTTCCTCTCTTCTCATGTGCGCGCGTCGGATGATGCACTTCGCGCCCCGGGCCCGCGGCGAACGGGCGGGAGTCCTCCTCCCGGGGCAGCCGTAGCAGGACTTCGTCCCGCCGCGGCTCGATTTGGTGGTTGGGGCGTCAGCCCCGGTTCTGGCGCCAGATGACGTAACTGGCGCCTTCGTGGTTCCCCCGGGCGTCGGCGTCCCAGTAACAGCCGTCATAGGACGCGGGGATCGCGTCATCCCCGTCCTCATCGGTGAGGCACTGCGCGACGGGCACCCACGCGCAGTCCTGGGCTCCCGCCGTGGACGTCTCGAAGCACCGGGGCGCCAAGTGGGTGGGTTCAGTCCCGGCCGGGGCGGCCGTCGTGACGACGGCGGGAGCCGGCTCGCTCGTCGGGGCGGGCTCCCCCGATGCGATAAGGGCGATGATGCCGGTGCCCAGCGCACCGGCGAAAACGATTGCCGCCGCGGTCGGAACGGCGTCACGGATGTTCATTTGGGTTCTCTCTCTTCGATTGGTGGGTGGGTGCTTATCAGGCGCGGCGGGTGAGCCCGTCGCAGCCGATCACCCTGCCCTCCGCGTCCCGGAGCAGGCGCCCGGGACTCATCAGATCGCCGCGTCCGGCCGGGGCAGCGTCGGCGACCGCCTTGGCGACGATGAGGATGACGTCCTCCTCGGGCTCGGGGAGACCAACGATCTCCCGCGGCGAGCCGGCCACCGAGATGGCGATCTCATGGCCGTTCAGGGTTGCCTGCTCCGGAGGGAACCGGTCATACACGACGCGGGCGGCGCCCCGGGAGTCCGGCAGGATGACGACGGTGGCCCCACCCAGCGCCTTGACGCTCAGCGCGTGGGGCGTGAGGTTACGGTAGATCGTGGTCATGGTTCTCTTCTCTCTTCTCGTTGCCGTATTGTTGCGGAGCGCCAATCTTTCAGGCGCATCCCCGCTTACGCGGGGTATACGGATTGGGGTGACGGTCGGTTCAGCCGACCACGATGGGCGCCCTGCGCAGGTCGCGCAGAGTCTTCTCGGCCTTGGCCGCCGCGGCGTCGTCGCCGTGCTCCCAGGCCTCACGACGCGCCTCGTGCGCGTCCAGAGCGACGCGGGCGTTGTCATAGTCCGCGGGGAAGAAGATTCCGCGGAAGATCCTAATGAGAGCCTCGTGGTCGTTCGTGTAAACGACGCGGTCATCGTTGGTGACGATTCGGCACGTGTCATCCCCCAGGAACTCAGCGATGCGGATACCGCGGAAAAAGATGTTCCCGGAGCGGGACAGTTCGACGAACTGCCCGATGGAGTCGGGCAGGACACTCCTGAGCCACTCCTGCCGCTTACGGGCCCGCTCGCGAGTCACGGCGAAGCGGGAGTGAGGGTGACGGTCGTTGTTCATTTTTCGATTCCTCTCGGATGGGTGTGAATGACGAAGACGGTCGGATTAGGGCCCGGGCGCGGGATCGAACCGCGCTGCGTCCTCCGCCTTGGGGTAGGGCGGCCGGGCTGTTTTCGGGGCTCAGTAGGCCCAGACGTGGGCGCGCCCGTCGTCGGGCGAGTCGAAGAGATCGCGGTCGCAGCACTCGCAGACGCAGTCCGTGTTCTCGGCTTCGATCACGCCGTAGTGCATCCGCAGCCGTGGGGCGAGCGGGGCGCGCTCAGCGGCGCGGACATCGCAGTCCACGGCGTCCAGCGCGGCGGCGTAGTCGTCGTCTTCGGGCCGTTCCGCGTTGGTCAGGTAGGCCGAGCACTCACCGCAGAGTACCACGATCTCTTCCGCCCGCGTGTCATAGGGCAGGACCACGTACTCCTGCATATCGGCCCACGGGAAGTGCTCCTGAAGACGGTGCTCCGCATCGGCCGCGGCGACCCAGACGTACTCCGGATCGACGGCGGGCCCCGCGGCGCGCAGGGCGCCCGACGCGGCAAGTGCGACGGCGCAGGCGCCGCCCGTGATGATGCGGCTGTCCAGTGCCCGGTCACCGATCTGCCTCAGGAGCAACGCCGCGGCCTTCGCGGCGGCGTCGGGAGTGGACTGCTCCTGGGCGCGGTAGAAATCGATAATGACGTCCAGCGGCAGGTCGTCGGCGCTCACCGGGATCGCGTCCCGGTAGCGCCCGTCGGAGTACTCCGCCTGATAGGCGGGCACGGTAAAGCTGACGGTCGTGGTGTTCATTGTTGTTTTCCCTTCAGTTGTGAGGGTGGGGATGATTATGGGCGCCGGGTATCCTTTTGACAGGATGGTCTCGTCATCGTGCGGATGACCGGGGTAGGTCTGAGCTACCTGCTTCCTTTTACCCGGCCGTATGCTTTGTCTTATGTCCGTTATATTTCACACCGAAAATCATTTCGGTTCGTCCCGGCCGACGGAAATCGTCGTCCCGCTTCGTGGCGGGGCGCGATGCGTCGTCGGCTTGGCGGGGCCGTCCTCATGACCTTATGGCACGGACTGCAACTGGCCTACCGGCCGCCCGCGGCAATTTTTAACCGTCTATTGCATTGCCGCGGATATTTAGTTCTCAATCTTCCCGGGGTAATAGGTCGGATTGGGTGGGGTTCCCGTTCTCTTCCTATCCCCTTGGTGATGACTCCAGTCTAGCGCGCTTGTTGGGGTTCCGCAAGGTTTAAATCTGTGTTCTACGTCTCTTTCAAGTTCGAGGTTCAAACTCGGGAGTGACGGCCGCCCTGGGGCGCACTAGCACTGTGCAGTTGTCATCGCGCCCGCCGGGGGATTCGAACCCCCGGTGCGACCATCCGGGCTAGTAGGGGCGGGGCGGGGCGGGGCGGCCTACCACTCATAGACCGGCCGGGCCGGGGCGGCGGCCTTGAGCGCGGCCCACAGCTCATCGGCGGTCACGCCCAGCTCTTCGAGGACATAGTGGGGCAGCGAGTCGACCACGGCAGCCAGGAGACGCCCCTCATGCGCCGGACCGTCGCTCTCATCGCGCAGCGTCTGGATCAAGTGGGCGGCGTCACCATAAGGGTCGACGCGGGGCAGGCGCTGATAGAGAGCGCGGTACGCCGCGGAGTGCGTGAACAGGGTGCTGGCGCGGCAGATGATCTCCGTGCGCAGGGCGCGGGCCGCGGGCGTGAGGGCCGGGGCGGGAGCGGGGCGGCGGTACATGGTCCTGGTTCCTTTCGGTTCCGTGTTCCTCTGACGCATCTAAAGGTACTCGGTGGGTGAGGGGTAGTCAAGGCGGATTGGGCGGGATTTAGGGTGAGCCTCGTCACATTTAGGTTTCGGGCCGCAAAGTCGGGGTAGGGCCCGCGATGGCCGGCGGCGGAGATGATCATCCTCCGTTGTTTCACGTGAAACAAGTGAGTACCTATCCCCCGCCGCCGGGAGCTCGACAGCCCCATGGGCGTCGTGAGCGCCGGCGGCTAGGCGAGCGGAGCGAGACAGCCCTGGCGCATGTCGACTCCCCGTCTCATCCCACCGATCCCTACTCGCCAGTTTCACGTGAAACATGCGAGCCCTAATCCGAGAGAGAGAGAGTCCGACATGCGCTTGGCTGCCTTGCTTCCTCGCTCCGCTCGGTCGCGCGTCTCGCCAGCGCGTGATGCGGAGCACACTAGGAGGGGATGCATATGGGTTGGTTGGGATCAAGGGACGAAAGTCCCGAAGTAAGGGCGGGGGTAAGGCGAAAGTTTCGGGTAACCGAAAGATACTATGCGTGACGTAGCATCGCGTGACGGGGTATTACGTCAGACGTATCATCCTGGGGGATGAGATAGGTGGGGAGGATCACATAGGAGAGTAGGTTGACAGGGTGGAGAGAGTGTGCTATGGGAAATGTGATGGAAGAGACAGGGGATGAGGGTTGAAGATAACGTTGTTATGTGTATGCGTGAGTAGCAAACACGCGTGAGGGTGGGTTGGGAGTATGGAAAAGTCGTCCCAAAAATAGTGAAGTTTGAGGAAATGTGATCTGTGTCATATGCATAAATATACGGTTGAGTGCATATTGGATTATATTCGTGATAGATGATTATGATGATGATGATGATAGATGATGATTGATGATATATGATAGATGACAATAGATGATAGACGATGACTATATTTGGTAAATGATAGTCTTTAATCCTGCGTTTACTATTTCCTACTCAACGCTAAATGTGACCTAGGTTACGTTAACTAAAAATGACTTTGTGACCTGGGTTACGTTTACTGTATTTGATTGTGGCGTGGCTCACGTTTATCTATGTTTGACCGCCTTTTACGCATACGTCGACTTGGGATTGATACTCATCAGACAAGCATTTAATCGGCCGTTCACGCTGGGTTGAAACGATTCGGGGCCGAATCTTGCACGTAAGAGCCCTAGGACGGCCCATACCCCTACCCCTAGGCAGTTACACCGGGGCAGGTGCATTAGGCCGCCAGCGGGGCTTACAGCGCGTCTGGGATACGTATGCGGGTATCCGCCTATGTGCACATGCACACGCACGCGCGCGTGATAGCACACATAGGGAGATTTGGCTAGGGTGAGTTTCTGTGCTGTGCATCATGTGTCTTGACATAGCGTGTGTGAGCAAGGCAACAAATTGGTGGGAGAGCCCCATCGTTTCGATTTGAGGTAGGAGCTGCGTTCCGCCCACGGGGACCTTTCGTTGGCACCGTAGGGAAAGGTGCCGATAAGTACCGTTATGACATTTTACTTAGCAGACTGTCTACATACCGGGGGATTTTTGAGCGGGTCATTCTAGTGCGAGCGTGGGAGAAAATCAATGTGACGTGCATCGCAGGCCGGCGGAGGCGAAATCGGATGCTCTCGACGACGGGGCGTGGCACGCGGGTGTGAGGTCGCTCATCTTTCCCCGCACCCTGCGCCCCTTAACCCCCAACTTCGCTACTCACGTAGCAGAGTGTCGACCGATCCGTCAAAACCGTCGCCCCTCACCTGAAGAGTGTTTCCAAATGTTTATGCACGATTTTATCCATGGCTGCATAAACGTGTTCCAGGTCACTGAGTACTAAAAACGCCCCATCCTTCACACCAACCTCATCTGTCACATGGTCCTTAAGTCCTACCACCCCTCTTTTCTCCCTCCCTTCCAACGAAAAGTCCCACTTAGCCGACCCTAAGAAATCTCCGCATATTTCCTATGCACCCCCATGCATAAAGGCCGTATATTATGCACTGTCCACCATTTGAGACTCAAAACGTTTCAACGTTAGCTCGGTCACATTTTCGTATGCATCCCCCGATCCGCCCCCGCCGCCCCAAACCTGTTACCAGTGTGACCAGACAACACCAAACATCACCAACCACCCCCGAGAATTATGGTTTTCCGAAGACAGATGCCCCTGTTGCTCGTGTGACGACGCCCTACCAGTTCCCCCTCCCCTCAAGAGGGGAGAGGGGGTGTCGAACGCCCCTCCGGGGCCCGGGCGCTCATAGTTTTTCTATTAACTATGCGAACCCCTTCCCCCTCTTCCCCCTCTTCCACCCCAAGACTCCCGCCAGTCACAGCCCGACCCTCAGCCCTTCCGCGCCCCGCCGACCCGGCCGTCCGCTTCAACGCCCCCTGAAGAGGGGGCGGGGGTGTCGACAAGCCCCTTGACAGATCCCCGCCCCCGGCTATAATCGCGCGCCCGCACACGCACGCCCGCGCGCAGTAATAAGAAGGGGAAGCGGGGACGGGAAGAGGGGGTGTCGAACAGCGTGCTACGCTGGCCTCATGCGGATCACCATCAAGCCGCCGAGCCCGGCGCCCCCCTCCCTCCGAGCGGGCGCCCTGCTCACGGTCCGTGTCGAGGCCGCCGACCCGGCCCCGCGAATCGACGGCCCGGTGTCGATCGCCTACGAGGGCCGCTACGCCCCCGCCAACAACCCTCCGGCCTTCCTCTTCCCCGCCCCGGGCAATGGCCACGAGAAGGAGGGGGTGTCGACCGCCACCAGCGCGGCATCCGATTTCCGCACCCCCGTCGCCGCCCCCTCATCGCCCCATGTCGACATCGCCGCCCACGAGGGCGACGTCGTCACGGCGGTGCTCACCACACCACCCCCCGACAACAAGACCTACAGCGCGGCCCTGCGGGCCCCGGCGGGCCCCAACCAGACCCCCGTCGTGCTCCAGCTCGCCGAGGGCGGTGCGGCGACGCCGGGGCCCCCCGCGCCCCAGCCCTCACCGGGGCTGACCATCACACCCGACGACCCCGACAATCCCGACGTCCTCACCCTCGACCCCGCCCCCGGCAACGACAGCATCGTCGTCGTCAACTGACCGAACAGGACCCCGCCATCATGACGACGACGAACGAGGACGGCCCCCGACCATGACGACCTACGACGTGTACTCGAAGAGGGGCGCCGACAACCGCTTCGCCCCCAAGGCGAGTGTCGACAGCCTCACTAATGCTCAGGTCGCCCAGGGGGCCGAGATCGGAGCCCTGAAGGAGCAGGTGCGCGCCCAGCTGGTGCTGTCGAACATGCTGCCCCGGCTCGGGGGGCCGAACACCCCCTCGACCGTGGTCGTCGGGTTCATCGGCGACTCGTGGTGCACGGCCCGAGCCGGCGGCCCCGAAGGGGCCCCGGAGGAGGCGACCATGCCCCAGATCGCCGCCAAGAGGCTCGGTGTCGCGGCCGCCGTCAGCGGGCAGGGCTCCACGGGGTGGGCCCGGACCCCGTCCCCGCAGGGCGACACCGGGTTCTTCAGCGCCCCCGAGCGTGTCGACGCCGTCCTCGACGCCCACCCGTCCCTGCTCGTCGTCGTCGGCTCCGTGAACGACAACTGGGCGATCGACCAGCCCCCCGTCCCCTCCGACCCCGCCTCCGGCCCGGCCGCCATCAGCCGGTCCGTCAAGGCCCTTGTCGACCGGGTGCGCACGAGAGCACCGGCGCTGCCGATCATCGTCGTCGGGCCGCAGCCGACCAGCGAGTACCGCACCTACGCGGGCTCCTCGCACAAGAACGCCAAGGCCGTCCTCGACGGTGTCGTGGCCGCCGGGGGCCCGCCCAACGGTATCCACTTCGTGGATTGGCTCGGCGTCGCGGTCAGCCCGGCCACCAGGTGGGACCCGGCCTCATCGCCCAACCGGCACTGGGGGCGGGGCGAGGTCATCTGCCACGAGGGCGTCAACTACGAGGTGACGGCCGACTCCTGGGTGCCCTCGTCCAACCCCGACGCCGCCGACCCCTACCTGGCGTCGTTCCTGCCGTCGGCGCCGGTGTCGAGGAGGACGGCCGTGCTGTCGGGGCGGGGGGCCGTCGGCAAGACCCCCGCCAGCGGGACCCGGGCGCTGTGGCTCATGAGCGACGAGACGCACGTGAACGTGGCCGGGGCGCAGGCGTTCGGCGTCGAGCTGGCGGACCGGGTCATCGAAGGAACTCAAGCCCTTCGGGACTGGATCATCGCCAAGGGGCCCGTCGTCGTCCGCCCGGCCTCGCCGACCCCTCCAACCCCGCCCGCCCGGCCCATGGGGGCGCTGGCCGACGTGCGCGACGCGCGCTGGGGCGTGAAGTGGGGGGCGCTGTCGGCCTCCGCCCTGCAAGCAGCCTTGGCGCAGCTGCCGGAGGGGGGCGGAGCGGTCCTACGGGGGTCGGCGGCTCTGCCGGTGCGCATGAGCAAGGACGAGGGCGCGGACAGGTTCGTGACGTCCACGGTGTCGTCCATCACCCCGAAGGGCGGCGGTGCGGCCGTGCGCATCAACCAGTCGACGATCGCGCAGCTCAAGGCCGTCGAGGACGTGAACGGGGTGGTGGCCACCCTGGGCGAGGCCTTGAGTCTTCTGGACGCCGCCCCGGCGCGCACCCCGGTCATCGTGGAGTGCATGGACACGTCGAACGACATCATCGCGGACTACTGGGTGTACGACCGCAAGATGATGGAGTTCCTGCTGGCCCGCTACGGGGCCAACTCCGCGAAGCGGGTCATCGTCGCCACCAACGGGACGCTGAACGCGGCCAGACAGAAGGCGAGGGCGGATGCGGCGCTGAAGGTGCTGCCCCGCCTGGCGTACAAGCCGTCGGGGCCGTGGACCGCCGAGGACATCGGCGCCCTGAAGGCCGTGGACATGATCGCCTGCCGGTCCAACGACACCTCCAAGCCGGAGGTGCTGGCGGCCATCAAGAGCCACCCGGAGAAGCCGGGGCTGTGGTGGGCGGGCATGACGACGGCGGCGCACGTCGAGGCCGCCAAGACGGCGTCGAAGGCGGCGGGGCTGGCGATCGAGGGCTGGATCATGGAGGCGAAGGAGGCCGCTCCGGGGGCCCTGTCGACGGCGCTGCCCGTCAGGCCGTAATTGCATAAGGAGAAAGAGAAGGAGGAGCCGACATGAGTGTTGTTGGTGACGAGGCCGCGGCGAGGATGGCGTACTGGTGCGCCACGGACGAGGCGGGGGGTGTCGGCTACGATCAGGACACCCGGGAGGAGATCCGGGACTTCTCCTACATCAGCACCCCGCGGCTGACCGGGGCCGTGGACTCGGACTGCTCGGCCATGGTCGCGGCCGCGTGCAACCTGGGGCTGCGGGCGGCGGGTGTCGTGCCCGCGGACGCGGGGGACGGTGACCCCCGCCTGCTGCCCGCGTCCACGTGGACGGGGTCGATGAGGGCCGAGCTGGAGGCCCGCGGTTGGCGCGAGGTCCACTGGGACGACTCGGCCATGACGCCCGACGACGGCTTCAGGCGGGGCGACGTGGTCCTGTCCTCGAAGGACGAGGGGGGTGTCGGGCACGTCGCCATGGTCGTGGACGACAACCCCTCTGATCCGGTCCTGGCCGAGGCGTGGATCGACGAGCGCGGGGAGATCACCGGCGGGGCCGTCGGCGACCAGACCGGTTCGGAGACCCGGCTCGTATCCTACTCGGCGCATATCTATACGCAGCGCGGTGCGTGGACGTCCTGCCACCGGTACGCGGGCGCGGAAGCAACCCCCGCCCCGCCCTCCGCCTCCTCCTCGTCCGCCCCCTCCCCTTCCAACGGCAAGCCGGGGCCGCTGCTCGGTGTCGACATCTCCAAGTGGCAGGCGGGCATCAACATCGGCGCGGTCAACCCCGACTTCGTCATCGTCAAGGTCACCCAGGACGCCGGGGCCTACGCCACCAGCAACCCGAACCACGTCGAGCAGATCAGCGCCTCCGTGGCCCTGGGGCGGCCCACCGGTGTGTACCACTACGTCGGGGGCGGGGACAACGGGAGCGCCGACGACGCCCTCGCGGAGGCGAACAGGTTCCTGGCCGCCGTGCGCGCCACCGGTCACCAGGACGACGTCTTCTACGCCATCGACTGGGAGTCGATCGAGAACTCGGCGTGGGGCAACCTGGCGTACCTGTCGATCATCGTCGGCAAGGTGCAGTCGGCCACCGGCAAGCCCGTGCTCCTGTACGCCTCCTCGGGGAGCTACCCGTGGCAGGTCGCCCAGGACTACGGGTGCGTGCCGTGGGTGGCCCAGTACGCCGACGAAGAGCCCACGGGGTGGGACGCCTCGCCCTGGACGGACGGCACGTGGAACCCCGACGGGCGCATGCACCAGTACACGGGCACGGGGCGGGTGCCCGGGTACGGGGGCGACCTGGACCTGGACGTGTGGCACGCCTCCGAGGCGGCCCTGCGAGCGCTGACCCCCTCCGGCGGCCCTGTCATGACCCGCTCCGCCGCACCGGCCCCCGCGCCCCGCGAGACGGCCCCCGACGGCCAGGAGCTGCTCGCCGTCGACGGCGAGTGGGGTTCGCGGACCGTCGCCCGCTTCCAGCAGGTCATGGGCACCCCCGTCGACGGTGTGCTCGACGACGACGGATCCGCCTGCATCGAGGCGTTCCAGCGATTCCTCAACCAGGCGGTCGGCGCCGCCCACCTGACCAACCTCATCGGCGCCCCCGCCCTTGAGGTCGACGGCGTCGACGGGGAGCGCACCTGGAAGGCGTTCCAGTTCCTCGTGTGGGCCTGGCACCGCGAGTACGTGCCCGACGGCTGGGAGTGGGGCGACTGGATCGACGGCGTCGACGGCCCCGCCACCGTCAAGGCCCTCCAGTGGGCGCTGAACGTGTCGACGGCGGGCACCGGTAGACTGTGGTAGTCCCCGTCCAACCATCCACCCAGGAGGAACCAGTGGCCAACCACAAGGCCATCACCATCACCGCCCCCCAGCGCAAGGCCGTCTACGCCCTCGTGGCAGCCGCCCTCGCCGTCGGGGCCGCCTTCGGATTCTGGACCGCCGACGACGCCCGGCAGTGGGCCGAGGCCGCCGCCCAGGCCGCCGGGGCCCTCGCCAACATCCTGGCCCTGGCGCACGTCTACGACCCCGGCTCCGAGGGCTGACACGAGGACGCCGGGGGTGCATGAACATCCCCGGCGTCTGCATGAATATACGAACGGAGAGGGACCATGACCGCGTACGAGGTCTACTCGCGGGGCGGAGCCGACAGGAGGTTCGCCCTCCGCACCGAGACCGACGCCATCCGCGGGCTCCTGCCCGCCCTCACCGGTACCGGCACCGTCATCACCCTGCGCACCGGCGAGCACGCCCCCGCGTCAACGCGCTCCGGGACCATGGTGCTGCGGGAGAAGGCGGCCCTCGAAGGCGGTGTCGTCGTGCGCTCCTCGGCCCTGGGGCGAGCCCAGGCGGGTGTCGGAGACCCTCTCACCGCCGCAGCCGCACCCGGAGACCTGGCCGTGCTCATCATGGCCGCCCAGCTCCAGGCCGACGAGAACCCCTCGCCGATCCCCTCGGGCTGGACGGGGACCTGGCAGAACGCGATCCCCGGCACCAACCGCTCCGGGTACGTGGCCACGCGGAAGGTGACCTCGCCCGTGGACACCCGCGGCGTGGAATGGTGGGTCAAGACGAAGGCGTGGACCGCCAGGCAGAGGGCCGTGCTCGTCATCCTCGCCGGTGTCGACGCCGACAAGGCTGTTGCAGGGGCGTGGTCCGCGGCCCTGGGCGCGGCCCCGGCGGGCGCGACGGCCCGGCTGCTCGCCTCGGCGGCCCACGGCACCAAGGACAACAAGATGGCAGCCTGGACCCTTGAGGGCGGGGCCGTGGTGACGGACGGGCTGGCGGACGTGTCGACGACGGAATCCTGGTCTGCGGTGCGCGCGGTTCTGGGGGCGGCTGCGACGGCCCCGGACGGCGCCGGGGCGAACCCCCCGGCCGCCTGGGCGCAGGTGGGCCTGGTGGCGAAGGCCGCGGGCGGGGCGGGCGAGAACCTCGACGGGGCGACGGTGCCCCTGTGGTTCGGCGGCGAGGCCACCCGGGCGGGGGTGTCGATCATGCCCTACGGGGCCCGGTCCGCCTCGGCGCTGAAGGAGCGAAAGGGGATCGTCGTCGGGCATCGGGGCATGAGCGAAGCCGGGGATGTCGTGGAGCACACCATGGCCGCCTACACGCGGGCGGTGGAGTGCGGTGTCGACGCCCTGGAGATCTCCTGCCAC
>ERZ773035.1242-NODE-1242-length-18888-cov-8.690968_pt1 | contig 18888 bp, 13 predicted proteins | sample MGYA00511487_ERZ773035 | MGnify/ENA primary metagenome ERZ773035 (study PRJEB29015, sample SAMEA2737985) | human oral metagenome | biome: human oral; feature: human-associated habitat; material: dental | place: China | collected 2024 ...
ACCTGCCACGACGCTTCGGACGAGGCCACGGGATGGATCTTGTCGAGCAGGTCCGCCTTCGACATCCCGTCGGGAACGGCGGCCCACGTCGCTGCCTGCCCCTCCGCCAGCTGCAGCTGGGAGGCCCCGGAACCGGGGTTGGGGGTCAGGGCGAAGCGGTCGGGCAGTGGAGAGGTTTCCAGGGTCACCGACCTCGATGCGGTGAAGGTGATCTGGGGGGAACCCTGGGCCAGCGTGACGCGACCAATCGGCCCGGATGAATCCCGTGCCTCCGCGACGACGGTGACCGTGTCGTATGCCACCACCTGCCAGCCCTCAACACCGGGCAGGGTGATGGAGACCTCGGGCCGGTGGCCGCCGAACAGGGTTTTTTCGGTGGATTTCACCTCCGGCAGCCCGAAATCGAACCCGGTGCCCTTCAACTGGAAACTCAGCGGCAGGGGATACACCGGCAGGGGTTCGGGCCCGAAGACCATTCCGGAGAACCAGCGATTGGTGGGCGGCACGAGGCCTTCCGCGAGCCTGACGGGGTTGAGGTCCTTGCCCTGACGCTGGGCCACCGCCTCGAGAGCAGCGGCCTCACCAGGAAGCTCGCTCGGTGGGGACGGCGGCTCGGGTGAGGGCCTGGTGGTGCTGCCCGGCAGCAGCGCGGTCGCGACCAGGCAGACGAACGCCAGAACCAGCCGGAGGAAACGTCTCAACGCAGCCCGATCTTCACTAGAAACTCCCGGAAGGCCTGGGTGGGCCCGGCCAGGATGCCGTCGTCGCGTAGGCTCATGACCGCGGTGACGGGCGTGCCCCGCCTGGTGAGGAGCATGAGGTCATCGGCCTGAAGCGCCTCGCTGGAGACCGTCACCTCGGTGATGGTGTTGTTCGAGGTCTCGTCGGTGCTGATGTTGACGCTCATGACATTGCCTTCCACGAGCTGACCGTCGGGCAGGTGAACGGTCACCTTGCCGTTCCCCTCGATTCGTCCGTAATCGGATGGGTTGAGCTGGAACCTCGCCACCACGGTCTTGTTCTTGCTGGAGACGATCTCGGCCAGACGTTCTGTGCCGTTGACGTAACTTCCCCGGAAAGCTGTGAAACTGTCCAGGTGACCGGCAATGGTGGCGTAGAAGGTGATGGTGCCGGCCGTCAGGTCGATCTTGTAGCCGTCGGTGCTGTTCGTTTCCACCCCGAGGGCCGCCATGTCCTTCAGGTTGGCGCTGGTGATCGTGAAGAGCTGATCGCCGGCCGAGACGTACTCGCCGGGGTTGCGGTTCTGTTCCGTGACCACACCCCCGTACGGGGAGGCGATAACCGTGCGGGGGGCCTCGACGTGGGCTGTCAGGCTCGCAACCTGATTCTGCCGCTGGTTGAACAGCAGCGTCAGGACACCCAGGACGAGAATGACAACTATGATGCCGCTGAGTAATTTGAGGCGGTTCAGGAAGGACATGGATCAGCTCTTTCGGTTGTGAGTTTCAAGACGTTCGGCAAGGGCGTCCCGGGCGGCCTGGGCGTCCAGGATGGCTTCGGCGTCCAAGGTCTCGGGTTGCCCGCCTGCCGGGACCAGTTGCCTTTCTGGATCGAGGGATCCCGGCTCCTCCAGGCAGCGTCGCGGTAGCTTCCTCTCCTGTTTCTTCTGACGGTTCTCCAGGAAGGCGGTGACGACGAACGCCCCGAGGAAGACGGCGTTCAGCACACACCAGAAAGTGGCAACGTTGAGGTGCCCCATCGAGTAGTCGCGGTAGATCGACACGATTGAGGTGCCGACCATGAGCACGAATGCCCACACCTGGACCATGATGAAATTGAAGGCCGAGGTCCTGCCCTTAGTCGCTCCCGTCGCCGCCCATTTTGTATCCACCTTGAGCAGGGCGTTGAAGAAAGCTTTTATGTAAATGGGGAAAGAATTGGCGGCCAGCAGCAGAACCTCCCAGCGGAAGGTGCCCGCAATCACCGCGGCCAATACAATCTGCATGACGTAGAAACCGGGATAGAACAGCGCCCATTCGTACCATTTGACTGCCAGCGTCACGGGTCGCAGGTCGAAGAAAACCTCCATCAGCGGGACCAGCATGAGCAGGCCCGGCGCTATACCCGTGAAGTAGAACGTGCACGTGACGAAGTACATGAGTCGCTGGTCCATGTGGAGGCGACGGCGTGGGCTGAGGGGGTTGTGGGTGAACAGGATCTCGAACCCGCCGGTGGCCCAGCGGAGCTGCTGCTTGCTGTAGGCCTCGATGGTGTCAGGGGTTTCGCCAACGGCGAGTTCCTTGGGCTGGAAGATCGAGCGCCAGCCGCGTTCGTGCAGGAGGATCGAGGTCCAGATGTCCTCCGACTTGGACTGGGTGTAGATCCCTCCTATGTCCTTGACGGCGGCCCGGCGGAACAGCACGTTGGTGCCCACGCAGAAGGCGGCGTTGAACTCGTTGCGGCCCGGCTGGATGAACCGGTAGAAGACCATCTGGATGAACCCGGCGCCCCGGGAAACGATGTTGTTGAGGTTGCCGTAGACCTGGGGGGCCTGAACGAAGGCCACGTTCGGGTCCTCCATGAACGGGATCATTTCGTAGAGGAACTCAGGTTTGGCGACGAAATCGGCGTCGAAGATGACGAAGAACTCGGCCTTGGCCACGGACAGGGCGTTGTTGACGTTGCCCGCCTTGGCCCCGGAGCTTCCGAGGCGACGCACGTAGCGGCAGCCGAGGAACTTGGCCAGGTCACGCACCTCGTCGGAGTCCCCGTCGTCCAGAATCCATGTGGTGTGGCGACCGTGCATGGCCATGGCTGCCCTGACCGTGGTCTCGATGACGTCCAGCGACTCGCCGTAGACCGTGATGAGCACGTCCACGTCGATCTGGCGCCCGTTGATGTGCATCGGCCACTTCGTGGGATCGTCCTCGACCCCCAGCTGGGCGTTGAGCTGCGGGTCGTACAGCTTCGCCTGGGCGGTCTGGAACCTGTAGTTGGGTTGGCGGCCGTAACCGGACAGCATCGTCCACAGGGCCATGGACGCCTGGAAGATGAGGATCAGTTCGCAAGAGATGACAATGAGCCAGGGAATGAGGTCGCCCCTGAAGCTGGGGTTCAGCAGGAAACCCGCGTAGGCCAGTACCCCGATCGAGGCGAACACGGCGACCAGGAGCAGGGTGGGGGAGTAGCGCCCGGAGATCGAGGCGCGGCGTTCCTCGGGGGCTAGGTCGTCGACGAGCGCGAGTTCGGTATTGGCATTGACGGCTGACAGGTCAGCCTTTGAGCGGCGCCGCCGGGATCGGCGTGACGGGGACACGGAGCCTCCTGTCGGAGTTGTTTTTTTGGCTGATTTCTTTGGAAAACAGGGTGACGCGCAGGTTGGCTGTGGTTAACTTTTGCCGATTGGCAGTTTACCGTGGGCAAAGTGCGATTCGTGTATTGACAGGGCCCGTGGGAGTCGTACAAAAGGCCATGGTTTGTTGGGGTTTTGCCAGCGTGAAGTCGCGTCCCCATTGCCCGTCAGCTTTTCGGCTGTTCGATCGTGCCGAAAACCGGCCCCGGCAGCCGGTTCCGTTCGCTTCCTCCCGGGCCGGTGGCCGCCTGGTTCGCGCAGACAAGCGGCGTAACCGGGGCCGGCGACGTCGGCGGGGTGGCCCGGACGTGGAACCGGGAGGCCCCGACAACTTGCGTCCTCGTTTCTTGACGACCGGAAACGATCGGGTATCGTAGGGCTTGCGAAAGAGTTTCGTAAGTAAACGGAAGGGTCCAGCGATGGTGGTGGAACGCACGGAACGCGAGAGCGCGATCCTCGCGAAGCTGGCCGACGACGGACGGCTGAGCGTCTCCGGCCTGGCCAGCGATTTCGGGGTCTCCGAGGTGACCATCCGCGGTCATCTGCGCACCCTCGAACAACAGGGCATGCTGGTGCGCACCCGGGGTGGGGCGCGGCCCATCACCCTTCAAGGAATCCTGCAGCGGCAGCAGGTCAACGTGGAGGCCAAGGAGAAGATCGCGCAGGCCGCCGCGGAGCTGATCGGCGACGACGACACCGTCATGATCGAGGCCGGCACCACCGCGGCGCTGATCGCCCGCCACCTGACCGGCAGGCGAGGGGTGCAGATCGTCACCAACTCGACGCTGGTGTTCAACAATGCCCGCACCAACCCCGCGCTGAACATCATCCTCGCGGGCGGGGTGTTCCGGCCCGAGTCGGAATCCCTGGTTGGCCCCCTCGCGGAACGCGCCATCGCCGATTTCAACACCCGCATCGCCTTCCTCGGCACCGACGGTTTCTCACCCGAACGCGGGTTGACGACGCGTTTCGTCGAGGGCGCGCAGGTGGCAACCACCATGCGGGAGCGCGCCGAACAGACCTGGCTGGTGGCCGATTCCAGCAAGTTCGGGCAGGCGGGGTTCGTCTCCTTCCTGCCGCTGAATGCCATCACCGGCATCATCACCGACTCCGGTCTCCCCGACGATGCCGTGGAGGCCCTCAAGGAACACACCCACGTTCGCATCGTCTAGGAGAAACCAAATGGCAACCGTCATAGTCATGCCGGCCCTCGGGAACAGCGTCGAGTCCTGTCTCATCGTTTCCTGGCTGGTCAAGGAGGGCGACACCATCGCCGAGAACGGCATCCTCTGCGAGGTGGAGACCGACAAGGCCTCCATGGAGGTGCCCAGCACCGCATCCGGGACCGTGCTGAAGCTGCTGTGGGCCGAGGGCGACGACGTCCCCGTCAAACAGCCCCTCCTTGTGGTCGGGGAACCCGGCGAAGACCCCGCCCCCGTGCTCGCTGAGGTGGGTTTCGGCGCCGCGCAGGAGAAGGCCCCCGAACAAGCCACCGTCGCGACCTCCGAGCCCCCGGCGCAGGCGCCCACCGGCGCTTCCGTGGCCGGTGACGAACGCGGCTCCAGTCCGCGCGCCCGCAACCTGGCCGCCGCCGAGGGGATTGACATCGCGGCCGTGCCCGCGGGAACCGGCCCCGGAGGTCGCGTGATAGCCCGTGACGTCGCCGCCGTCGCCGAGACCACCACCAGGGCGGCGGCCCGGGCCGGAGCGGTCGCGGGTGAGGGCACCGGGCTCGGTGGTCGCGTCAGCCAGGCCGACCTCACCGCCCCTGCTGCGTCGGCAGAGGCAACCTCCACGCCGGTCCCCGCGGCGGTCGTGGGAGCCGACCTGGACTTCCCCGGACCCAGCACAAGCACTCCGCTGAAGGGCATCCGCAAGGTGATCTCCGAGCGGATGATGCACTCCCTGGCCAGTTCCGCGCAGCTCACCTACACCACCACCGCGCGGGCCCAGGGTCTCCTCGACATGCGCAAGAAGCTGAAGAACTCCGACCCGGCGCTCGGCTTGAACAAGGTGACCATCGGCGATCTCGTCGGTTTCGCCGCGGTCAGGACCGCCGCCAAGCACCCCGTCCACAACGCCCACCTCGAGGACGGCGTGCTGACCACCTTCGAGCGGGTCCACCTCGGTTTCGCCTGCGACACCCCGCGCGGCCTCCTCGTCCCGACGGTGCGCAACGCCTCGCAGCTCAGCCTCGGCCAATTCTCCGCGATCTGCAAGGACCTCGCCGCGCAGGCCATCGAGGGAACCATCAGCCCCGACCTGCTGGGCGGGGCCACCTTCACCGTCTCCAACCTGGGTGGTTTCGGCATCGAACACTTCACGCCGCTGCTGAACGTGCCCCAGACCGCGATCCTCGGCGTCGACGCCATCTTCCCCCGCGCCTACGCGGATGAGAAGGGCAAGGTCCGCGTCGAACAGCGCATCGGGTTGTCGCTGACCGCCGACCACCGGGTCATCGACGGCGCCGACGCGGCCCGTTTCCTGCAGGACCTCGTGGCCTTCCTCGAGAACATTGAACTGGCCGCCCTGAGCTGAGAGGACGAACAATGACCGACCACGACGTCATCGTGCTGGGCGGCGGCCCCGGCGGCTACATCGCCGCCGAGCGGCTCGGCCACGCGGGGAAGAACGTGCTCCTCGTCGAGGCCTCATCGCTGGGTGGCACCTGCCTGAACGTGGGATGCATCCCCACCAAAACCCTCCTCGGGGCTGCCAAGACCTACGACCATGCCCGTCACGGAGCCCAGTTCGGGGTGAAGGTTGACGGCGCCCATATCGACTGGCCCGCCCTGCAGAAATGGAAGGACAAGGTGGTCTCCACTCTCGTCGGTGGGGTCGCTGCCACCGAGAAGAAGGCCGGGGTCACCGTCGTGCACGGCCACGGCACCTTCGACGGTCCCGGGAAGGTCACCGTCGACGGCACCACTCACACCGCCACCCACGTGATCCTCGCCACCGGATCGGTGCCCGTGATGCCCCCCATCCCCGGCGCCAAGGACAACCCGTTGGTCATCGACTCCACCGGCGCTCTCTCGTTGCCGGAGATTCCGGAACGCCTGGCCGTGATCGGTGGCGGTGTCATTGGGGTGGAGTTCGCCTCGCTGTATTCCATGCTCGGTACGCAGGTCACCGTCATCGAGATGCTGCCCGAGATCGTCCCCTTCGCCGACGACGACGTGGCCGCGCAGCTCCGCAAAGCCCTGAAGGATGTCACCTTCAAACTTGGCTGCCGGGTTACCTCCATCGATGGTGGAAAGGTGAACTGGACCACCGCCGACGGCGCCGAGGAGAGCGTCGAGGCCGACTACGTGTTGATGGCCGTCGGACGCCGGCCCGCAGTCGACGGCTGGGGTGCAGAGAACACCGGCCTGGAGTACTCCGGTCGCGGAGTGGTCGTTGATGACCGGATGCGCACCAACCTGCCGAACGTGTGGGCGATCGGGGACGTCACTGGTCGCAGCCTGCTAGCCCACGCCGCTTACCGCATGGGCGAGGTGGCCGCCGCCAACATCCTCGACCCCGAGGCCCACCGCCGCGGCGAGGTGATGCGCTGGCACACCGTCCCGTGGGCTGTCTACACCGCCCCCGAGTGCGCCGGCATCGGACTCACCGAGGCCGCGGCCAGGAAAACGGGCCGCGACGTCATCACCGCGAGCGTCCCCGGCTACATGTCCGGCCGGTTCGTGGCCGAGAACGGCCTCCAGGCCTCAGGACTGGCCAAGCTCATCCTCGACGCCGAGACCCACCAGGTGCTGGGCATCCACGTGCTGGGCAGCTACGCGGCAGAGATGATCTGGGGCGCCTCCGCCGTGCTGGAAACCGAACTGGACCTCACCGACCTGCGCCAGCTCGTCTTCCCCCACCCCACAGTCAGTGAACTGATCCGCGAGGCCGCCTGGGCGGCCAAGGCCTGATCGACAAGGAAAGAGACAACAAAACCATGACCCGCTCACTCATCGTCGATCCGACGAACGTGCGTGCCAAGGGCGTCATCACGGCGCCCGAGATCCCCGTCAACGCCTACGAACCCAACTTCAAGGCGGAACTGAAACGCCACGGCAAGCAGGGGCTCATCGACATCCTGCACGACATGATCGCCGTGCGCTCCTTCGAGACCATGCTCAACTCCATCAAGACCACCGGCGCCTGGAACGGCGTGGAGTACAACCACCGTGGCCCCGCGCACCTCAGCATCGGACAGGAATCCGCCGTGGTGGGGCAGGCCTCGCAGCTCGGTGCCGACGACTTCGTCTTCGGATCCCACCGCAGCCACGGCGAGATCCTCGCCAAGTGTTTCTCCGCCTCCCGCAAACTCGATGCCGCGGACCTGGAACGCATCATGAAGGAGTTCCTGGACGGCGAGACCCTCTCCTTCGCCGAGCAGGTCTCCGACGACGACCTGGCCGATGTCGCCGAGAACTTCATCCTCTATGGTGCCGTCGCCGAAACCTTCGCCCGCAAGGCCGGTTTCAACCGCGGCCTCGGCGGTTCCATGCACGCCTTCTTCACCCCGTTCGGTTCCATGCCGAACAACGCCATCGTCGGCGGCTCCGCGGACATCGCCACCGGTGCGGCGCTGTTCAAGCGCATCAACCGCCGGGCCGGCATCGTGATTGCGAACATCGGTGACGCGTCCATGGGTTGCGGCCCCGTCTGGGAATCCATGATGCTGGCCGCCATGGACCAGTACCGCACCCTGTGGAAAGACGGTGTGGAGGGCAATCCGCCGATCTGGTTCAACTTCTTCAACAACTTCTACGGCATGGGTGGCCAGACCTCCGGCGAAACCATGGGCTACGACATCCTGGCGCGCGTCGGCATGGGTGTGAACCCGGAGGCCATGCACGCCGAACGTGTCGACGGCCTCAACCCGCTCGCCGTCGCCGACGCCGTCGCCCGCAAACGTGAACTCCTCGACGCGGGCCGCGGACCGGTGCTCACCGACACCATCACCTACCGCTTCTCCGGACACTCCCCGTCGGACGCCTCCTCCTACCGCACCCGCGAGGAGGTGGAGTTGTGGGAGAAACACGACGGCCTCAAGAACTACGCCGCCTACCTGATCAAGAACAAGGTGCTCACCCAGGCCGACGTGGATGCCATCCAGCAGAGGTTCGACGAGCGCCTCACCAAGGTGATCGCCCTGGCGACCCGCGATGAAGACCTCAGCCCGCGCGTGCACATGGACTTCATCGACACGGTGATGTACAGCAACGGCAACAAGGAGAAGCTGTCGGAGGAGGAACCGCAGCTGCTCACCCCGCTGGCCGAGAATCCGCGCGTCAAGGCGCTGAGGAACAAGATCCGCACCGCCCGCGACGAGAACGGCAAACCGGTCTCCAAGAACAAGGCCTTCGCCTACCGCGATGCGATCTTCGAGGCCGTGGCGCACCGCTTCGCCACCGACCCTACGCTCGCCGCGTGGGGCGAGGAGAACCGCGACTGGGGTGGCGCGTTCGCCGTCTACCGCGGCCTGACGGAGCTGCTGCCCTACCATCGCCTGTTCAACTCGCCCATCTCCGAGGCCGCGATCGTCGGCGCCGGTGTCGGCTACGCCCTCTCCGGCGGTCGCGCGCTGGTGGAGCTGATGTACTGCGACTTCCTGGGGCGCGCAGGTGACGAGATCTTCAACCAGGCCGCGAAATGGCAGGCGATGTCCGCGGGTCTGCTGGAGATGCCGCTGGTGATCCGCGTCAGCGTCGGCAACAAGTACGGCGCCCAGCACTCCCAGGACTGGTCGGCGCTGTGCGCGCACATGCCCGGTCTGAAGGTCTACTACCCGGCCACCCCCTACGACGCCAAGGGCATGATGAACCTGGCGTTGCGTGGCACCGACCCGGTGGTGTTCTTCGAATCCCAGCTGCTCTACGACAAGGCCGAGGAGTTCCAGCCCGGCGGTGTCCCGGAGGGCTACTACGAGGTTCCGGAAGGGGAACCGGTGGTTCGTCGCGAGGGCTCCGACCTGACCATCGCCACCCTCGGCGCCACCTTGTACCGGGCCTTCGAGGCCGCCGACATCCTGCAGACGAAGTACGGGCTGTCGGCCGAGGTCATCGATCTGCGGTTCGTCGCCCCGCTGAACCTCGACCCGGTGGTCGAGTCGGTGAAGAAAACCGGTCGGCTGCTGCTCAGCTCCGACGCCGTGGAGCGTGGCTCCTTCCTGCAGGACGTCGCGTCCAAGGTGCAGAGCATCGCGTTCGATCACCTCGACGCGCCCGTCACGGTGGTGGGGTCGCGCAACGCCATCACCCCGGCGGCGGAGTTGGAGAAGGAGTTCTTCCCGCAACCCGAATGGCTGGTTGACGCGGTCCACGAACGGATCCTGCCGCTGCCGGGTCACGTGACCATCAGCAACCAGACCACCGCCGAACTGGCCCGCCGCACCCGCGAAGGGCTCTGAGCCCACCCCTCGAAGTTGGTTGAGCCGTACTGCGATGTCTCCTCCCGAAGCTGGTTGAGCAGGACTGCGACGAAGGAGCAGTCCGTGTCGAAACCATCTGGCCCAGGTCCTCGGGGATGGTCGTCTTGGTTTCGACTCGATCTGCTCGCTGGCGCTCGCGGATCGGCTCAACCGGCTTCGGGAGGGGCAAAGCTGGTTGAGCCGGGTCGTGAGGAACGAGCGGCCCGTGTCGAAACCATCCGGTGGTTGGAAGGCAGACCCGACCACGAGTTCGGTAAAGAGCAGAGCCGGCTCGATCAGCTTCGGGGAAGCGATGGGGAAGAGAAGAAACAGGAAACACATGAACCAGATCAATGACCCGGGGATCTCACCCGAGGAACGGTTGGCGGCGTTGCGGGTCGTCGCCGGACAGGAGTCCTTCCCCGACTGGGTGGTGGAATCCAACAACCACATCCACACCTGCTATTCCTTCAGCCCCTACACCCCCTCCGGTGCGGCCCTGGGCGCCAGGCGCGCCGGGTTGCGCGTGGTCGGTTCCGTCGACCACGACTCCATCGCTGCCGCCGCCGAGATGACCGAGGCCACCCGCATCCTCGGGATGGGCAGCGTGACGGGGTTCGAGTGCCGCGCTTTCTTCGATCCCGGCGGCCCCTTCGCCACCAGGAAGCTCAACAACCCCGACTCCGCGGGGATCGCCTACATGACCGTGCAGGCAATCCCCGCCCCGGCCAGGGCGGTGGTGGATGCGTGGCTCGCCCCGCGGCGCGCAGCGCGGCTGGAACGCACCCTCGCGATGGCGGAAGCCGCGAACTCCATCCTCACCGGCCTCGGCCTGGCGTCCTTCGACCCGCAGACCGACATGGTGTCCCGCTCCCAGTACGCCACCGGCGGAGGCATCACCGAACGCCACCTCTTGGCGGCCATGGCCGATGCCCTCATCGACGGCTTCGGTCGCGGTGAAGCCCTGGTCAAGGGGCTACAGGGCATGGGCATCGACGTCCCCGCGAAACTCGCCGGCGTCCTGGGCGATGCCGACAACCCGCACCTGACCTACGACCTGTTGGGCGTGCTCAAATCGGAATACCTGGCCAGCATCTACATCCAACCCACCGCCGACGAGTGCCCGACCGCCGAGGAGGTGGTGACCCTCGCCGACTCCGTCGGGGCGATCGCCACCTACGCCTACCTCGGTGACGTCTCCGCCTCGCCGACCGGCGACAAGAAGGCCGAGAAGTTCGAGGACGACTACCTCGACGAACTGTTCGACGCCATGGCAGAGCGCGGACTGCGGGCCGTCACCTACATGCCACCGCGCAACACCCCCCAGCAGCTGCGGCGCATCCACGACCTCGCCACCCGCCACGGCATGTACGAGATCTCCGGGGTGGACATCAACCAGCCCCGGCAGTCGTTCACCTGCCCCGAGCTGCGGGATCCCGGGTTCGCGGCGCTCAACGAGGCAACCTGGGCGCTCGTCGCCCACGAGGCCCTGACCGCCGTCGACCCGTCGCTGCACATCCTCGGCGAGGGTCGTCCACGATCCGAGTGGCTCGCCGCCCGCATCGCCGCGTTCGCGCCTCTTGGCCGCGCACTGGCCGACGGTGCCGACGCCGCCGAACTCGCCGCCACCGCCCCCAGACTGTGAAACCTGAAACCGGGAGAACACCATGAGCAATGCCCCGAAGGTGAGGGGAACGTTCCTCACCGCCTTGAACCGTCCCGTCCTGGTGTGCCCCAGCGACGCCGAGGCCACCGTCGTCCTCGACGAGGCCACCATCCCCGCCGACGTCTCACTGCCCGCGGTGGTGCGGCTGGGGGAGGAGACCTACGAGGTCACCGCCACCCCGCGCGGTGAACGCGAGATCAGCGGTCGCGTCGCCCTGGTTACTGGCGGCGCGCAGGGTTTCGGCGCGGAAATCGCCAAGGGCCTTGTCGACCAGGGCTGTTTCGTTTTCATCGCCGACCTCAACGGCGACGGGGCCGCAGCCAAGTGCGCGGAACTCGGCGCGGACCTCACCCACCCCATCATCGTGAACGTCGCCGACGAGGAATCCGTCGCCGCGATGGCCGCCGAGGTGGAGCGGGTCGCGGGCGGGCTCGACCTGGTGATCTCCAACGCCGGGATCGTGCGCGCCGGATCCGTGCTGGAACAGGACGCCTCCGCGTTCAGGCTCTCCACCGACATCAACTACGTCGCGTTCTTCCTCGTCACCAAACACCTGGGCGGTCTCCTCGCACGCCAGCACGAGGCCGCGCCCGGGTGGCTCACCGACATCATCCAGATCAACTCGAAATCCGGGCTCGTCGGCTCCAACAAGAACGCCGCCTACGCCGGCTCCAAGTTCGGCGGCATCGGCCTGGTGCAGTCGTTCGCGCTGGAACTCGTCGAACACGGCATCAAGGTCAACGCCGTGTGTCCCGGGAACTTCTATGACGGCCCGCTGTGGTCCGATCCCGACCGGGGGCTGTTCGTGCAGTACCTCAACTCCGGGAAGGTGCCCGGTGCGACAACGATCGAGGATGTGCGGGCGTTCTACGAGGCCAAGGTGCCGATGCGCCGCGGCACCACCGGCATCGACGTGCTGCGCGCCATCTACTACATCGTCGAACAGGCCTACGAAACCGGCCAGGCCGTGCCCGTCACGGGCGGCCAGGTCATGCTCAACGCCTGAACCCCGAGAAACCGAAGGAAGAAACATGAGTGACATTCCCGCCACCCAGCACGCCATCCAGATCGTCGGGGTCGACGAGTTCGTGCTCAACCCCGCCAAACCCGTCGACGAGGTGGGGCCCCACCAGATGCTGCTCAAGGTGGAGGCCTGCGGCATCTGTTTCAGCGACACCAAACTGCTGCACGCCTTCGATTCCCACCCGCGCAAGGCGGAGGTGATCTCGGGGATCGCACCCGAGGCTCTCACCGAGATTCCGGGTTACCGTCCGGGCGGGCGGGCGACGGTGCCCGGCCACGAACCGGTGGGGTGCATCATCGCCGCCGGGGAACAGGTGACGCACTTCGAGGTGGGGGACCGGGTGCTGGTGCAGGCCGACTGGAAGCACCTGCGCACGCCGAAATCGAACGGTGCGTTCGGCTACAACTTCGAGGGTGCGCTGCAGGAGTACGTCGTCATCGACGAACGCTGCGTGGTCTCGCCGTCGGGTGAGGAGTTCCTGATCCACGTCACTGACGGGCCGTCGGCGGCCGCCGTCGGGCTGATCGAGCCGTGGGCCACCGTGGAGGGTTCCTACGCGTGGGCGGAGCGCAATCACGTCGCCGACGGTGGCCGGTTGCTGGTGGTCGGCGACGGTGACCTCGGTTCCCTCACGTCGCAGCACCAACCTGCGGAGACGGTGCTGGCCGCCCCGCAGGAGGTCGCGGGACTGGGCGGGGAGACCTTCGACGACATCGTCTGTTTCTGCTCCGACGCCGAGGTGATCGAGGCCTGCGCGAAGCTGCTCGGCACGCGCGGCGTGCTGTGCGTCGTGCTGGGCGGTGGGAGGATCGACCGCAAGGTGAGCCTGGACATCGGTCGCGTGCACTACGACTTCATCCGGTTCTGCGGCACCACCGGCGACGATCCTGCCGACGGTTACGCCTGGATTCCCGCGACGGGTGAGCTGCGCACCGGCGACAAGGTGGCGATCATCGGGGCCGCCGGCCCGATGGGGCAGATGCACACCATGCGGGCCGTCACCTCCGGGGTGCCGGGCGTCACCGTCACGGGCACCGACGTGAGCGACGACCGCCTGGAGCACCTGCGCGGGGTCGTGGGACCGGTGGCCGAAGCCCGGGAGGTGCCGCTGAAGATCGTCAACACCAGCGCCGCCCCGCTGAAACCCGGCTACACCCACCTGTCCTGCATGGTGCCAGTGCCGGCTCTGGTCTCGCAGGCCGTCGACCTGGCCGGTGAGGGCGCGATCGTCAACGCCTTCGCGGGCATTCCCGCGGGCACCTTCGGCGATTTCGACCTCCAGGGCATCATCGAGCGCCGCGTGTTCATGCTGGGCACCTCCGGGTCGGACGTCTCCGATATGCGCACGGTGCTGCGGAAGATCGAGGACGGTGTGATCGACACCACCATCTCCCTCGACGCCATCACCGGCATGGCGGGTTTCGCCGATGCCATCGGTTCGGTCATCAACCGCACCTCGGGAGGAAAGATCATGGTCTTCCCGTCGCTGCACGACCTCGGCCTGATCCGCCTGTCCGAATTGGAGACCAAACTCCCACACGTCGCGGCGAAGCTGAAGGACGGTCGCTGGACGAAGGAGGCCGAGGAGGCCCTGCTGGCGGGGGAGTGATCCCGTCAACGGTCGCTGGTCGTGGATCGATGTTTTTCACGACCAGCGATTCCTCGTCTCCACCGCGGTAGCATCGCAATCGAGTCTTGATGCGGGAGGTGATGGCATGGGGCGTATCACGCTGATGTTGGATGAAGAAGCTGTCGTCGCCGCCCGCGAGCTAGCCCAAAGGGAACACCTGAGCCTGGGTAAGGCCGTGTCGCGACTCGTGCTGCGAGGGGCGCGGATCGCCGCTGAGGAGCGGCTACCGGTTGTCAGCGAGTTTGCCCAGTTGGGGCGTCGCCCCGGCAGGGTTGTGACGAGCGATGATGTTCACGCGGTTCTCGAAGATGAAGGCGAGTGACCGTCATACAGTGAGGCTTATTCACGTGCGCCACGTCAGCCATTGCCCCTAGCCAGAGCGCGTTTGAGGATGGCTGTGAATAGGCCTTGGTCAGCCGAGCCTTGGGTGTCTATTACGTTTTGAGCCCGGGTCGGCTTCGCCCGTCTAATCCCGGGGAGAGGCTGCGGAACGGATCCCACGCACCGCGATGAGACCGAATGCCGCGACTAGGGAGCCGATGCCGACGATCATCGCGGCTGTCGGGGAGAGCCAGGCCAGGACGATCGTGAGTACGCCGGCGGCCATGAGCAGGTATCCGGCCGGGCGGTAGGCGCGGGCACTTCCGGCGCGGTAGCGCTCGAGGGTGGGGTTGTTGAATCGGCCCTCGGGGCGGGTCCAGGGCAGGACGGCTCCCAGGCCGGTGACAACGATGCCGGCGGCCGTCGTCATGATGGCTTCCAGGGGCGCGTTGAAGCCCACGTAGAGGGCGATGAGCCCGAGGTGCAGGGCGGCGATCAGGACGCCGACCAGCACCAGGACGCAGTTGAGGACCTTTGTTGAGTTCTCGGTGTTGGCGACGGCGCCCGCGGGGAAGCGTTCGAGGAAGCGCGGGTTGAAGCGTGGTGCGAGAGCGACGAGCCCCGCGACCACCACCAGGATGAGAGGAGGAACGAAGGCGGTGAACTCGCGGCTGGGACTGTTCTCGCCGTGACCGTTACCGGCGGGGCGGGTGACGAGTTCCGGGGCCATGTGCGGGTAGGCGATGATGCTCACAATAAGCAGGGCGAGGGCGATGACGAGGCAGACGATGAACCCGGTGCGGGGCGTCCGGGACATCGTTGGGGTCGAGGTGGTGGACATGGGGTTCTCCTTCCGGGGTCAGCGCGTGAGGAATGACTTCAGGGACAAGATGAGGTCCTCGATGGTGGACAGGTTGGCGCGGTACTGCACCTCCGTGCCCAGTTGACGCGAGACGAGCAGCCCCGCGCTCTTCATGACCTTGAGATGACCGGAGAGCGTGGAGTTGGGGATGCCTAGGTCCTCGGCGATCTGGCCGGCGCGGACGTAGTCCTTGTCCTTGAGGTAGTTGAGGATCTCGGAACGGGTCACGTGCGCCAGCGCCGCATGGGCCTCCCCATAACATCCTTCGGCATTTCGGGCCATAGCGAGATACGGCTTTCGGGTGGTGTTTGCGACTAATCCAAGCCGAAAATGAATGCTGTTCCAGGCGAGTTGGAATGCGTAGGCCTGCAGGGAGTCGTGAAGCGATGCACCACCGGTGTATCCACCCGCTTCGGGAGCAGTGTCGGCGGTCCGCCTGGGCAGTCCCGCCGGAATCGTTTCGCGTACTTGAGGGCCTGCACGGGCGGCACCCGCGTGTCATGGGTCCGCACCGCGACGAGGCTAGGGGTGGTGTGCGTTTTGAGAATTCAGCCCTCCCGATCAATGCTGGGCGCTACCGGCGGGTCCACCCGGCGCCCGTGGGGCGCAGAGATTAAGTGTTTTCAATGCCAAGCGCCGTAAGCCAGTCGTGCACCGTGCAGAGCTGGCGTAGAAGACCTACTAGATTATGAAGCACCCACGCCTCAGAGTTGGGGAGTGCTGTGAGGATAGCTCGGTGGGTTTCCGCCCGTTCCTCATCGCTTAGTTCCAGTGTCAAGAGCAAGCGGACTAGAGGGATAGCTGTGTGTGGGTTGGCATTTGGGAGTGCTGCGGTGATGGCTTGGCGGGCTTCCGTCCGTTCCTTGTCGTCTGGGTCCAGTACCAACAGCGCGCGGACCAGGTTGAGAACTGCCCACCACTTGATGCTGGGGAATTTTGCAAGAATGACTCGGCGGCCTTCCGCCCGTTCTCCAGCGTCTGGTTCTAGTGCCGAGAATGTGTCAATCAGGTTTGGAACCGCCGGCAGGTCGGTGAAGCGAAGTGCTGCGAGGACGGCTCGGAGGGCTTTCGTTCGTTCCTCGCCGCTCAGTTCCAGTGCCAAGAGCACGCGTACTAGGTCGACAACCGTATACGGGTCAGCATTTGGGAGTGCTGCGATGATGGCTTGGCGGGCTTCTGTCCGTTCTTCAGCGCTTGGTCCTAGTGCCGACAGTGCGCGGACCAGGGCGAGAACCCTCCGCGGGGCAGCGTTGGGGAGTGCTGCGAGGATCCTCTCTGAATGGTGGAGGCCACCCCAATGCACGGAACTGATGATCAGCTCGGGGTGGTGGGGTGCGAGGCTTTCTCTCAAGGAGCGAATCTGGGCCCGGTTAGCCTTGCTCCAGTCCTCCGGATCGGTTTGGGTAGCCACCTCCAGCATGAACTCCTCGAGGCGATTATTGACTACTTCTTGGGGCGGAGTGGGGTGATCCGAGTGATAGGACCAGAGTTGGTCAATCAGTTTGCTGCGCTTCTTGTGAGCCGCGATGGCCATGGGCAGGGTGACTCGCCACTCCGGGTCGAACCAGATGTGGGGCAGCAGCGCATTTGCCGCCTCGGTGGCCGAGAAAGTGGCCAAGTGTTCGGACACCAGGTACTCCCACAGGGTGCGGTGCAGGAACCGGCGCTCGACCTGTGCGCGGTCGTGGAAGTGGGAGAGGGGATACTCCTGTTTGGGTGCGACATTGTCGAGGGCGCGCTCCATGGCCGCCGACGCGTGGAGCGGCGTGCGGTCCGTCGTGATTGTCTCGGGCCACACGCCCAGCCCCGTGGGGGTGACCGCGTCTTTGACGGCATCCCAGGCCCATTGCTGCAGGATTGCGCGGCATGTGTCCGTGTCAACCGGCTTCTCCGTCGTCGCCCAGCCTCCGGCCAGCAGCAGGTCAATGATGGTTCGGTAGAGTTCCCGGCGGCGTCTCGGCAACTCCTGATCCGGTTCCTGCTCGGTCAGCATGCAGTAGAAGGTCAGCAGCAGTGGGCTGGTCGCGGTGGTGCGGAGTTCATGTCGTTCTTCGAGTTGCCGGATCAGGTGCTGGGCCGTTGGCGGGTTCTCTGTGAACCAGGCCTTGACGTAACCGTAGACATCCTTGGGATAGCGCAGTTCGGTGAGGGTGCCGACCCGGGTGTCCTGTTTTGTGCGCAGGCCCGCGGTCGCGCTGTTCCATGCCTCGGGCCGCGACGTCACCACCAACCGCCGAGTAGGCGAGCTCGTCAATGAGTTGAGTAGCCTCCTGGCGTTGTTAACCGAGACGCCTTCGTCCAGGGAGTCAGCCACCGCCAACACCCGCGCCCCGGGGCGTAGGACCAGCCGGCGAATCTTCTCCTGCGATTCATGTGGGAGCGCCGCCTCGACCAGCCCCTCGAAGCCGGTTTCGTGCCGTTTGATCCACTCGGCCACCGTGGTGAACAAGGGGAGCTCGACCGACGCGGGATCTACCCGCGGGTCCCGGAGCTGCTCCAGCGCCGTCTCGGCGGCCTCACGCGCGAGGCGCTGAGCGAGCCACGTTTTACCTGAGCCCGGGCCGCCCAGCACCGTCAATAGCCAGACCCCTTCCAGGGCCTCCGCCGGGGACATGGTCCTCTGCTGGCCGTAGTTGATGTTCGGTGACAGCGTACCTTTCAAGGCCTCCGCCGGGGACATGGCCCTGCGTTTGTCCGTGATCTCCAGAGTCCGCTCCAACTGCGACGGTCGCCGATCCTGAGTCCACTCCCGGCCTTGAGTCCACGGCGAATAATCCCAGTCCGGAATCTGTTTCTCCAGGTATTCGATCAGTTCATGCCTGTCCGCTACTCCCAGCAGGTCCTCGCGCAGCTGGTCGATGCTGTCGCGTATCTCGTGCCGAGAGGCCTGGATCGCCGCGAGAACCACCCCACCCTCGGCCTTGAGCTTCGGGCACAGTGCGTTATAGGTGACGTGCACGGCGCGTTCCGCGACGCCGTACTCGGGGTCCGTTCCCCAAAAATCATCTTTCTCCTTGGCCTGCGTAAGCACGGCCTCGGCTGCTTGCGTGGGATCGAAGTCCGCGTCGGCGATCAACTCGTGCTGGCATCCAGCTGCCTGAACGTACTCGATCGCCCAGGTCAGTCCGCGGTCCACGACGTCTGGGTCGAGACTTTCGCCATCGGCCCACGCGATGATCGCTTCCCGGACCTGTTTCTGCAGCTCCTTTTCCTCAGACTTTCGGCCCCGGGCTTTCTGGAGGAGCTTCACCAGCTCGCCAGCGGCGCTCACCCCAATCGCTCCGAGGGGTTCGCTCAGTGCGCTGACCGTGACGGCTGCCAGCGCTTCCACCAACTCGGACCGCCGCACCATCGCCATGAGCTCCGCCCTCCACCGAGCACCCGTGTAGAACCGGTACCAGTATCCCGCCCGACCCGGATACCACGCCAGAGGAGCTTCCCCACTGGCGATACGGCTGGCCATCCATGTCCTGGCTACTGCTTCGGTTGTCTTCTTTGTCGCATCTCCGGACAGCTCCCCGGAACTGATCCGTCCAGGCAAGTTGTCGATCATGATCGACAAACCAGGACTGGAGGTGTGTTTTGTCGACTATGATCGACAACGAGAGGACGGTGGTTGCTGTGGAACGGATCGTTGATCGTCCCCGCTACCTGGAACGGATCCGGCCT
>ERZ773035.1243-NODE-1243-length-18887-cov-28.372079_pt1 | contig 18887 bp, 17 predicted proteins | sample MGYA00511487_ERZ773035 | MGnify/ENA primary metagenome ERZ773035 (study PRJEB29015, sample SAMEA2737985) | human oral metagenome | biome: human oral; feature: human-associated habitat; material: dental | place: China | collected 2024 ...
AACCGAACTTTCCATGATCTACGATTGTATACCTTTAAAATGCGACTACAGGTGCATAATATCCCCAAGTTATTGGATATGTAACCCGATTCATAATGCCGCCATGGTCCGCCAAGGATGATTGTCATAGCGGGGGTCATTTAGGTGACCATGAAAATTAGGGCACTGTGGAGAAGCTATATAGCTACTGTGATTACACTGAAAATTATAGCCCTTCCAGTATATATGCTCCAGGAGATACCATGCCTCCCATCGCCCCTACCCTGCGGAGCCTCCGCCACTATGCCCTATCCGGTTTAGGGATCGTATCCCTGTTGCTTTCGGCAATCATAGCAATCATTAGTAGCATCTTCGGCGGCGGCAGTGACCCCATCGACCCCAACGCAAACATCGTGTTCACGGTGGTCGACCAATACGGTCATGGCCGACGATGCCTGTACCAAGAAAAAGACGCGATCCAAACCGATGTGGCAAGATACACCAGCCCCAAGGGGGTGCTTGCCTTCACCATGCCACCCGGATATCCGCTGACGATCGTCTTCATGTGTGGCGGTGACTCCGAAGACCAAGACGTGGAAGCCACCCTTGTCGCCCCAGAGACTGGCCGGGCCGAAACCACGGTTGTCATCCCCGACCCGGATGCCTCCCCCTCCAGCGGATCAGTAATACACTAAGGTGGCGTAGCGGCTCCGGCCAGGCGGCAAAAGCCGCAGCGTCAGCTTGCTGGGTCGAGACTCCAGGGCGGCGATAGCGTTCGCAATGATGGCGGGATGCTCCACCGGATCGGGATTGGGGTCTTGCTCGCTTCGGGCGTCGATAAGCACCACCTCGGTGCCGGCTTCCCGGGCTTGCCACACCGCCGCCGTCAGCTCGGGGACATCCAACAGTGGGGACCGGATAGCGTCACGCAGCCGCTTCTGCATGAGCCCCGCGGTGGCCGGGTCGTCGACAAGCGACAAAAGCGAACGCAACCAACCGGTCATGGCCTGCACATACTGCTTCTGCGTGAGCGCGCGGGCAAGCTCCAAATGCTCATTCCGCTGCACCCGCTCCAACGCCGGAAGCGACCGAACCGCCAACGCCACCTGGGACGGAACCAATGTTGCCGGCACAAAAAGCGTAATCGCCACAAACAAACTGATTGGCCAGGCGGATAATTGAATATTCATGATGTCGTCAACGATAAACGTGGCGGCGGTAAGACTCAGCCACACTACCCACGCCGTAATAGGGCGCAACCGCAATGCCATATTAGCCACCAAAATAAGCCCATATGACAAAAACCAATGCGAATGATACGGCATAAGCGGGCTATAATGCGCCAACTGCCCGGCCGACACCAACCCCACAACACAACCCGACAAAATAATGGTGTTCCGCCGTGGCAACCTCAACTCCGTTGTATTCGTCAACGCCCACAGCCCGCCCGCAAAAAACGCCGACCCAATAATAAACGCCGGCCACCTGCCCTCATGGTCGTAACGGTACGAGTCGGCGAAAAACACCAGAAACGCATACACCGCCCAGCGTGGCCGAAAAATATCTGCAACACCAATCAGTTTTGACACCGACAACGGCTCAGCGGTGGCCGCTAACTCTTGTTGCGGAACTAACTGCCACGTCAACCGGTATCGGGTACCCTGCCCCGGCGCGGTCGTGAGCTGCGCCGACACGCCCGGGTGGTTTCGGGGTCGCTCAAGCATGGTGATGGTCACGCCCGCATGGTGATGCGGGATCTTTGCGACGTTAAACCCAGGGCCGGTGTCCGCAAACACAATGCTCAACTGGGATTCGTCCCATGTTGCCACCAGTTCCCGTTGGGCCTGTGGGGCGTGCGCAATGGAATTGGTGTAGGCCTGTTCGATGGCCGCTAGCATTGTGGCCGCGATTTCCATGGGAATCGCCACCGTGTTACTGGTGGATTCCGGCATGACGACCCGGGTGTCGTCTCCTACCTGGGTTTTGAGGTTTTGGATAAATGTGGTGAGCGGCATGGAACCTGTTGGCATCAGGTCAAAAATATCAATGGTATGGATGTCTTCGGGATCGGCAACCCCCTTGTTGATGTTATTGAGTGTGGACAATATTCGGTCGTGAATATTACTTAGTGATGTGGTCTCTAGCTCTTTCAACTGGTTTGACCGTTGAATACTGGTGAGTGCCTGGTACTCGTCAAACGCCGCTTTGTCTGCTCGGCGGCTGGTGGCCACCACATGGTGCACCATGTACATCCATGGGGTGCCGATAAAAGTGGAATAGAGCACATCAAACACGTAGGGGCGCAGCATGATGGAGTTGACGTTTTGGCTGGTGGCAACTACCGGAATGATAATGATTGCCATAATCATGCCTATTTTGCCGAGTTTCCGGTGCAGAATGGACACCGTGAGGCAGGTGGGGATGCCGGCAAAATCTCCCAGGTGGAGTTGGTCCCAAGGGGAGTCGTGAAAAATGATGAGCTCGGTGATCTGAATGATGGCCAATTGCAGATAGGCCACCATGGCAATGGAAATGACAATGGTGTAGATCGGATGCTTGTTGATAATGATGGCGAACAATAAACTCGCCAGGCTCAAGGAGAAAATGACAAAGGCACTATTGGTCCATGTGATAAACCGGTGATTGTTTCTGAGAAATTCCAGAAATGGGCCGAACTTGAAGAGGATATTCGTAATATATGTGGCCAGTCCAATGAGGGTGATGTACCGGAGCAGGGTTAATTCGGTGAGCGCAGGTGGTTTTTGTGTGATTGTTTGATCGGAATAGTCCCGCCTTCTGGGGGCGGGTTGCGCGAGCTGCGCAATCTCTGATTCCGTCATGATAGTGATTGTATAATGCCCGGATTTGCTAAGCGATCGTTATTGCTACTTTTTAGCTTCGGATTATGGCCTGCGATTGCTTGGGGTGAGTTGGGGTGTGGGAGTTGGGGTGGGTGGTGTGGGCTTGTTGGAAACCCCGCTTGGGGTTTTGCGGTCTTTCTGCTTCACCATTGCTAAGCGGGGTTTCTGGTTGGGGGCTCGGATGAAAAGTGTTGGGGAAGCACCGGTTTGCGAGGAAACCCCGCTTAGAATTAGTGCAGCTCTGGGTAAAGTTCTGGCAGCAGATGTTCTAAGCTGCGTTTCCGCCGAAACCCGGGGTTTCTGAAGCAACTCAGGAAGGGTTTCGCAGCTTAGATGATGTGCTATAAGGCCAGCTGCATGAGTGCTGAGCTGTAGTTCCGGGTAGCAGGTGTGCATACCAGCAGGAGTAGCAACAGGCAGAAACCCGAAGTCAAGCTCAGCACTTCTTCTAAACGGGGTTTCTGGTTTAGGTCCTGTGTTTCGCCTGGAGCGCGCCAGCCCATTGGGAGAAACCCCGCTTAGAACTCTTGCAGTTCCAAGCTGTGGCGGGGCGACGCGGATAGCAAGTGTTCTAAGCTGCGTTTCCGGCAAACCGTGGTGCTTTTGAAGCGTCTCTGGGAGGGTTTTGCAGCTTAGGTGTTGTGCTACGTGGTTTGCTGCATTGGTGCTGAGCTGTAGTTCCGGGTAGCAGGTGTGCATACCAGCAAGAAAGTCGGCGGACAGAAATCTAAAGTCCAGCTCAGCACTTCCGCTAAGCATGGTTTCTGGTTTCAGGGCCGCCCACAAGTACCAGTTTCAGACGGAAACCCCGCTTAGAACTGTTGCTGCTCTTAGCAAGTTTATGGCAGCAGGTGTTCTAAGCTGCATTTCTCCCGAAATTTGGGCTTTCCAAGATGCTTTGGGAGGGTTTTGCAGCTTAGAGAAAGCGCTATAGGCGTTGTTGTATTCGTGCTGAGCTGCAGTTCCGGGTAGCAGGTGTGCGAAACGTCTGGATGGATGTGCGGGGGATTCCGAAGTCAAGCTCAGCACATGTTCTAAGCATGGTTTCCGGTTTTGGGCCACCCAAAAGGTACCAGTTCCAGCCAGAAACCCCGCTTAGAACATATGCTGCCTAGGTTGGGTTGATGCTGGTGGGAGTTTGCCGGGTTGCGGGGAACATGTTTCGACTTTGAGCAGTAAATAAGGTATGTTTGACGGGTTGCTGACGCAACGACCCTCCTGCCACAACCAATACGGGTTGCGGCCGAAACTACGATATTGAAAGACCATAGGAGGTGATGAGGTCCGTGCGTCACTACGAAGTTATGATCATTCTGGATCCGATCCAGGATGAACGCACCGTTGCCCCGTCCCTGGACAAGTTCCTTGAAATTGTCCGCAAGGAAAACGGCACCGTGGAAAAGGTTGACATTTGGGGGAAGCGCCGGTTGGCGTACCCCATCGCTAAGAAGGAAGAGGGCATTTACGTCGTCGTGAACCTTCATTGCGAGTCTGCTACCGTTCAGGAATTTGACCGTGTTCTGACCCTGAATGACAGCGTTCTGCGCACCAAAGTTCTGCGCAACGATAAGTAAAATCCTTGCGTAAAACCTTGCGTGTCCAAGGTTATGACTAAGGTTGCTTGTAGTAACTGAAAAATACGCAGAAAGGCTAACGAACATGGCATCAGGAGACGTGAATATCACTGTTGTCGGCAACGTAGTTGCTGACCCGGAGCTCCGCTTCACCTCAACTGGGGCGGCGGTTGCTACCTTCCGAGTTGCCTCGACTCCGCGTCGGTATGACTCCCAGTCCGGTCAATGGGTTGATGGGGAAGCACTATTCCTCACCTGTAATGTGTGGCGGCAGGTTGCCGAGAACATTGCGGAAACCCTGACTAAGGGCATGCGGGTTATTGTTACCGGTCGCCTCCGGTCCCGCTCGTACGATACCCAGAATGGGGATCGGCGTACGGTCATGGAGCTGGAAGTTGATGAAGTTGGTCCGTCACTGCGCTATGCGACGGCACAAGTTACCCGTAATCCCCGTGGTGAAGGCGGTGGCAATTACGGTGGTGGTTTTGGCGGCAATCAGGGTGGCGGCATGCGGCAACAGCAGCAAGCCCCAGCCCAGCAGCAGTCTGCACCGCAACAACAGCAGCAGATGCAGCCGCAATATTCGCAGCCACAGCAACAGCAATCGCAGCAGCAACCACAACAACGGTCGTCGCAACAACAGCAGCAACCACCCGCCAATGATCCTTGGTCATCCGCACCACCAGCCAATGGTGGTTTCGGGGGCGCTGATGATGAGCCTCCGTTCTAAAACCCAGTGAAAACCTTATAATTTCCATGAAAGGCAGGGGTCATGAAACTGATCCTCACCGCTGCCGTTGAGAACCTCGGTGTCCCTGGTGATATCGTCGAGGTGAAGAACGGCTACGGACGTAACTACCTGCTTCCGCGCAACCTCGCAATTGTTGCGACCCGTGGCGCAGAGAAGCAGATCGCCACCATGAAGCGTGCTCAAGAAGAACGCGCCATCCGCGACCTCGATCACGCTCGTGAGGTCAAAGAACGACTCGAAGCACTTACTGACGTGTCCATCTCTGTGCGGACTTCGGAAAAGGGTAAGATCTTCGGTTCGGTGTCTGCCGACAATATTGCCGCTGCCATTAAGGCTGCCGGTGGTCCCAAGTTGGACAAACGCAGCATTGAGTTGCAGAAGGGTGCCGTGAAAACTGTCGGCTCCTATTCCGTGAACGTTAAGCTGCACTCCGATATTGCAGCAACTGTGAACTTCCAGGTTGTAGCTGCCTAACAACCAGCTACAACGGTCACATTTGTGACCCAACGACAACAGCACAAAACGAGCCAGCCTCAGCGCCGGCTCGTTTTATTTTTGCATACATGTTGCGGAAAGTTTAAGAAAAATCAGCTGGTGATATAGGTTTCCTTGATGAGTAAGGTTCCCACACTTGGGGGGCCTGTGGATAACCCTGTGGATAACTCCCCGCAGGTAGTAGCAAAATCATAGTTTTACCCAATGTCAAACCCGCTGGTAACCGATTTATCCACAAGATGAAAATATGTTCTGAGCTGCGTAGATAATAAGTTTGCAGCAAGTTTATCCACAAGGATCACTCGTTTTCCACAGCCCCTGTGGATAACTTTATCCCCAGGTTGTGCATAATGCTGGTAGCAAAGTGTAGAAAATCCCCTGATTCCGAGTAGAAAAATCCCCCCATATGCAACATGAAACCCATGGCATGTTAAGGAAAAACTCAGGCATGGGGGTAGTCGTGTGGCGGAGAAGCATTCGTCTCGATATTCGACTAGGATTCATAAAGTCATGACCTGCGGGTTTGCTACAATCGGGTAGGGAGAATGTTCACACCAACCAATAGCGTGCCGTTAGAAGAATACGCACTTATCGCCAACCACCACACTGTGGCGCTGATTTCCCGCGCCGGTCGGGTTGACTGGTTTTGTCCGCAGGTTGACCACACTGCTACCTTCGCGGCCCTCTTGGGGGAACCAAAACACGGCAGCTGGAGCATCACTGTTGATGATGCGAATATGACCGCCCGCACCTATCTGGATCACCCCGATCACCTGATTCTCCACACCACATGGCTTTCCGCCACCGGCACCGCTGAGGTGGTGGATTACCTGGAGGGAACCACTCTGGTGCGCGCCGTGACCTGCACCACCGGGGATATCACCGTACGCCATGATCTGAAAATTCGCACCGACTATGGCTCGCGCTCCCCAGCCTGGCACGATCACTTCCGCTTCGTTGACCGTCAGGGGGATGCGGTCACGGCCCTCCACGGGCCCGAATTGCACCACACCGGCAGGAATGCTGATTTTGTCGGCTCCTTTGACCTGGCGGCCGGGACCACGTTGACCTGGACCCTGGGCGAAACCGCGGCGCCACAGAGGGAATTTCGGGAAGAGCCCCTGCCCCCATATAACGGCCAGTGGGTGCGGCTCGCCGAACGCTCCGCCATGGTGCTGAACGCCCTGGCGCTCACCAATGGGGCGATTCTTGCGGCCCCCACCGCCTCCCTCCCGGAAATCATCGGGGGCGACCATAATTGGGATTACCGGTTTTGTTGGCTCCGGGATTCCGCGTTCGCCATAGACGCCCTCCTCATGGCGGAGCAGAACGGCTACACCCGGGCCCCGGTGCGGGAGCGGGCCGTGGCGTGGCGGGATTGGTTGGTGCGCACCATCGACCCCGAGAACCTCCAGATTGTGTATGGGGTGCGGGGCGAGACCCATTTGGAGGAACGCATCCTAGCCCATCTGCCTGGCTATCTCGACTCCCTGCCGGTTCGGGTGGGGAATGCCGCCGCATCCCAGTTTCAGGCCGATGTGGTGGGGGAGATTCTCTTGGTCTGCCGGCACATGCGGGAGGCTGGAATCCCGGAGACTGAGGAGTCATGGCGGCTACAAACAAGGCTGTTGGATTATTGCATCAAAAACTATGAGCGCCGGGATCATGGTATTTGGGAAATGCGGGGGGAGCTTCACTATTTCACCCATGGGCGGGCCATGATGTGGGCGGCATTCGATTGCGCCCTGGATGCCGTCGCAAAGCATGAAACGCTGACCGGGGATACCGAAACCTGGCGGAAATACCGCGACCAACTCTATGACGAGATTTTTAGCCGCGGCTTCGATGCCGAGCGGAACACGTTTAGGCAGATTTACGACAACCCCGGCGTCGATGCGTCGCTGCTGCAGCTGCCGCACACGGGCATTATTGCGGTGACCGACCAGCGCATGCACGACACGGTGGTGGCCATTGTGCGGGAGCTTGGCGACGACCATGGGCTCATATACCGCTATAACAGTGATGGCCCTCGGGCGGAATACCCCTTCCTCATCTGCAATTTTTGGCTTGCCGAGCATTATGCGCGGGCCGGCCACCTGGATGCCGCCACCAGGCTCTTAGAGCAGCTAGTTGGCTATGCAAACGATCTGGGGTTGCTGGCGGAGGAATACGATCCGGTGCGGGAACGGTTGGCCGGTAATTTTCCGCAGGCATTCTCACATATCGGAGTGATACGTGCGGTCGATGCAATTGCGCGGGCTCAGTGATGGTACTAATGATAGAGAGAAAATTTTTCCCCAACCAGACCAACCACAGCTAATAATGAGGGGGTGAATCGGCAATGAGCAGCGACTTTCCTAGCGAACCAGATTTTAGCGACGAACCAGCAGAACCCCCGGCATCCTTGGTATCCATGCCATCCATGTCCGAGGGGTCTCGCCGCAGCCGAGACGGCCGAGGCAGCTGGAGTGGCCGAGGCGGGCGCACCAACGGTCGAGGCGACGACCAAAACTATGATGATTTTCGCCAGCCACCCCACGATATTGATGCGGAGCAAGGCGTCCTCGGGGCCATGCTCCTGAGCCCCACCCTTGTGGTCGACATCATAGAAACCCTCGTGCCTGATGATTTTTATCGGCCCGCCCACCAGCTCATTTATAACGCCATCATCGACCTGTTCAGTAATAACAAGGAGATCGACCCGCTGATCGTTGCTGGCCGGCTGGACCGCGACAATAATCTCGAACGTATTGGCGGATCCACCTATTTGCACACGCTGGTGTCGGCAGTGCCCACCGCCGCCAATGCCCGCTACTATGCGGAAATCGTGGCGGAAAAAGCGGTGCTCCGGCGGCTGGTGGCTGCCGGCACCAGGGTGGTGCAGCTCGGCTACGAAGGCACCGAAGGCGCCGAGTTGGAAACCGTGATCGACATGGCGCAACAACAGGTGTTCGATATCGCCCAGCGGCACCATGTGGAAGACTATTCCGTGCTTGCCGACCTGATCCAACCCACCATGGACGAACTTGACCTGATTTCTGTGCAGGGCGGGCTGGCCCGGGGCATCCCCACCGGGTTTGAAGATCTCGACAATCTCACCAATGGGCTCCATGGGGGCCAAATGATTATTGTCGCGGCCCGGCCGGGTGTGGGTAAATCCACCCTGGCGCTGGACTTTGTGCGCTCCTGTGCGATCAAGAACGGCAAGGCCGCGGTCATTTTCTCCTTGGAAATGGCGAAAAGCGAAATTGTCATGCGCATATTATCCGCCGAGGCTGACGTGAAACTGTCGGACATGCGGTCAGGGCGGATGACCGACCAGGATTGGGCGAAGCTGGTGAATCGGCTCGACACGATCGAGCATTCCCCCATTTATATTGATGATTCCGCCAGCCTCACCATGATGGAAATCCGGTCGAAGTCACGCAAACTCAAGCAGGTAGCAGACCTGCAAATGATTGTGGTTGATTATCTTCAACTGATGAGCAGCGGCAAACGAACCGAGTCGCGGCAGCAGGAGGTGGCGGAATTCTCCCGCCAGCTGAAACTCTTGGCGAAGGAACTCGATGTACCATTGGTGGCGATTTCCCAATTGAACCGGGGGCCAGAGTCGCGCACGGATAAACGCCCCCAAATTGCGGATCTTCGTGAGTCGGGTTCCCTGGAACAGGATGCGGACATAGTGATGTTGCTGTATCGTCCAGATAGTCAGGACAAAGACGACACGCGGGCGGGCGAAGCAGATATCATTGTGGCGAAGCACCGTGGTGGTCCCATTGATACTGTGCAGGTGGCACATCAGCTGCATTTCTCGCGGTTTAAGGATATGGCCCGGCAATTATAATTCACCCCTATTTGGGGTGGTGTTTTGCGGAAATATTTAAAAAGAATATTAAATCAGGATATTATTTGTTTGAATAATCTGTTATCATCCAAGCGGGGTTCACATGGTATTCCAATTATTTACATCTATTCTCGCCTCGATCGTGGCGTTTTTCGGTGCGATCGTGCCGCTTAATGATGACGTAAAACACTGGTTTTCCGATATTACCGTCGGCAAAACGCTCGACACCGTGCTGCCTGCCGACGCCCATCCGGTGTCGGCAGCCGAGTTGAAAGACGTGCGTTCCGGCAATTGGATGTCTGTAGTTCGCCCCCAAACCACCACAATGTTTTTCGGGGATTATTACCGCGATGCACCGAAAAAACTGCCGAATATTGGGGAAGAATTCGGTGGCAATGCACCAGCCGATTTACAGCATTTTTCGGGTGGCGCATCATGTAATGGGACCGCCAGCGGGGTATGGTTTGACGGCAATGTGATGCACAAGACCCGCCAGATCCTTGTCACCAATAATCCCTGCCCAGAGGTGGCAAATACCCGCGACAAGGATGTTCAGGCCTTCCTGAGTGCCAACCCCGAATTCTACCTGGATGGGCAGGGTCACCTTTACCTCAAGCGCCCCGACGGGGTGGCCTCTGAATGGCAGCGTCCCTGGTTGGTGAAATAACGCCAATCCCCCCGGATGAGGTAGCAAATAGGTCATGGTTGCTATCGCCGGCAATAAGCAACGATGCAGGACGTCGTGCATATTGCCGGCTTTGTCATTGCCGTGGGTGAAACGTCGAAAAGCTGATCTTGTACGTTGGGAATTAGAACATTATTTTTCCTGATAGTACTGATAGGAAGCTTTTGCTGTGATTCTTAAGTTTCTCATGACACTGTTTACGGCGATCCTGGCATTTTTTGGCCTATCGACGCCGACCCCCACCACGACAATAACTGAAGGACATACCCGGCCGACCGTAGGACCCCTGACCCAGAACCGGTCGGAAGCCGCAGAGCCAACGGACTCGACCACCGTTGTCACGGTCACCCCTCAATCCGGTGGCGTAACTATTCCCGAAGACCCCAACCTTAAGACCATCAAGGCCACGGAACCCACCGACTCCGCCATCAAGCTGGTACGCACCGCCAAAAAGGACGGTCAGGATCTCCTCAACGGTCGGGAACCCGGCGACGGCGAGGGACCCATCCCAGGAAGCGCACTCGACACCACCCTGCCGGCCACTGCCCATGTGGCCACCCCGGCGGAAATCGCCCAGGTTCGCACCAAAAACTGGCAGTCCACCGTTCGGGCCAACACCGTGCTGAAATTCCAAGGCGCACCCACCAGCAGTGACTGGGACTGGTTGCATCAGTACTATGCGGCCAAGCCGCCGAAGGAGAAAATCCCCGAGGCCGACGCCATCAATGCCTTCGCCGGCAGCAGCTGCAACGGTCGTGGTGCCGGAATCGCCTGGTTTAAGGGCGCCGAACTGCACTACTACCTGACCGATCGGGGCGCCCAATGGCATCGGGAATGCGACAACGCCAGCGATATCCAGCATGCGGAAGCCCTGAACTACATTGTGGGCCGCCCCACCGTATACCTCGATGGAAACGGCACCATGTACCTGAAGCGGCTAGCAGACGGCAAGGTCAGCCAATGGCGGGAGGTGCGCGGCTAACATGCCTCAACCCGGGGGACTAAGAGGTCATACGTCATACGTTTTTCCTATGGATAACTCCCCTCGATCTGGGGCAATGACACATAGCGTAGGTATATTAGTACGTATTCTAATTGTTAAAACCTATGGTCCGGCAGTTGGGAATCCGGCCTATAGGCAACACGAAGGATCGTAAGGAAAAACCTATGAAGATGAAGATTTTCGCCGCCGGCATCGCTGCCGTGACTGTCGGGATGCTAGCGCCGATCCCAGCAATGGGCGTCGACAAGCCCAGCGACAGCGTATCGACAAGCATGACCGCAACCCCCCAGGACATCATCGACGACTGGCACAAACCGCACCCGGTTCCGCCGCTCAGCGGCACAATGCCGACTGGAACCCACCCCGCCACCGCCGCCGACATGCAGAAATTCGTAACCAAGAATTGGGTGTCCGCCGTCAGCACCGCGAAACTCGACTTCACCCAGTCGAAACTGTACAAGGGGAACGAAGCCGAATTTCGGACCACGTTCCGCAAAGCGGAGCAGAAATTTAATGGCAATGTGCCGGACACCGCCCGCACGTTTGGCGGCGGCTCCACCTGCCGGGGCAGCCTGGTGCTGGTGTGGTTCGAAAACGACAACGTAATGCGGTTCATTGATGCGGGCCCCACCATTGCGGTCGGCTGCCAAAAAGAGGTGGAGGAACAGGACCGGGAGCTGCAAACCTACCTGAAACAATCCACCATCTACTTCAATGAGGTCGGCGACCACATGTATTTGAAGCGGGCCTCGGATGGGGCCGTCAGCCACTGGAAACTCGCCGACGCGGAAACGGTGAATCGGTCATGATCTTTAAAATCTTCGCCACCCTCCTCGCGGCCGTCTTAGGGTTCTTAGGACTGCAACAACCCTCGACATCTTCGACGCCTCCCACGGTCACCACCAGCACCAGCGCAGCGGCAACCTCGGAACCCACCAGTACATCGACGCAGGTGAGCACATCGGTGCCTACCACAGCGCCGGTCGTAGCGGTGCCGGAATTTGGGATGACGATCATTCCCGCGCTGCCCGCCGACGCGCACCCCGGCACCGATGCCGACATGCAGAAATTCGTTACCAGCCTGTGGGTGTCCCCCAATAGCACCGATGCGAAAATCGACTTCTCCCAATCGAAGCTGTACAAGGATTATCCCCCAATAGATTTCCTGCGCGACTTCGGGCCCCGGACTGCTAAACAACTGAAAGACACAACCGTGCCGGACAACACCCGCAGCTATGTGGGCGGCACCATGTGCCCCAAACTGCGGGGATTGGCGTGGTTCGAAGGCAACCGCATCCACACCATGAGCTGGTGGAAAACATACCCGGCCAAAGGCTGCGGGATGGTTCCGCAAATTGAGGATACGGAATTCCAAAATTTCCTCAAGAACGCCACCCTGTATTTCAATGCCGCAGGTGACCGTGTCTATGTTGAACGCCACACCGACGGTGCCATCAGCGAATGGAAACTCCATAGCTAACCCACGGAAGATGCCAGCGAGGACAAACTCATGATTTTCAAGATCTTTGCCACAATCGTCGCATTCATCATGGGTTTGTTAGGGCTGCACCAGCAACCGCCGCAACCAACCACGCCGATCACGCCTGCTACGCGGACAGCGCAACCGGAGGCTTCCGTGAAACCGGCCCAGCCCACCTCTACCAGCGCCACCAGCACCATTAGCGTACCGGCGACATCGACCCCGATTCCGCCCCGGCCACCACTGATGGCGCTGTCGGATCTGCCGAGTGGTTTACACCAAGCAACCGATGCGGAAATGCAAAAACTCACCACTCACCGGTGGGTTTCCACCAGCCCGCTGATCTTCCGGGTCAATAATTACGCCGAAATAGACTTCACCACCAACCACGACACAAGTAGTTCCCGCCGAGTATTCTCCGGTGGCACCAAGTGCTGCACGGTGCAGGGAACCGTTCTGGTGGCACGCAACACCATCAGCATCACCGCCTGGGGAGACTCAAGAAAAACTGCCTGTGACCCGCAAGTCTTGGCGGTGGAAGACACAGAATTCCGGGAATTCTTGGACCACTCCACTGTGTACTTCAACTCTGATGGCAGCAGCATGTATCTGAAACGAAGTTCAGATGGTGCCGTCAATGAATGGAAACTAGCTGATAACCAACATGTGAGGTAGGAAACATGATTTTCAAACTGTTTGACATGATTGTCGCAGCCATAATAGCGCTATTGGGCGTGAATGTGCCTGGACCGACGATACAGCCGACGGCGTCGCAAAGCAACGCCACCACGGTACAACCGCAGCCCACAGGCACGAAGGTCACCAGCACCCCGGCCACCCCCACGCCAACAGTGCCGGTGCCGAAGACGATCGGTGGGGCAACGCTGCCGGCCGATGCGCACCCCGCCACCGATGCCGACCTTCAGAAGTTCATGCATAACGAGTGGATTTCCACCGCCTACAAGAAGGCTTCGCTGAATTTCTACGAATCGACACGCTTCATCCTCAAGGGCAATGAACTGGATTCGCGCCAGGCAAATGGCAATAACGCGACACCCAACGACGTTGGTTTCATCCCCGATGATGCCCGCAGCTTCACCGGCATTCCGGTATGCAACACGGCTGTGTCCTGGGCAGCGTTCGAAAAGAACGTGATGCAGGTGTACTGGGGCCCAATGACCGAAAAGGCCTGCGGCGATGAGACCTTGTTGGATGAGGACATCATGAAGCATTTCAGCTCCAGGCCCAGCCTGTACTTCAATGCTGATGCCACCTATGTGTATGTGCAGGGCGGCGGCACCATCAGCGAATGGAAGTATAACGAGCACCCAACTCCCAAAGCCAGCAAGTAATTTTCACCACCTTTTGGAGGAGAAACACCATGATTTTCAAACTCTTTGCCCTGATAGTCGCGGCAGTTACCGGACTGCTAGGCCTGCTCGGGTTGCACCAGCCGGTCCCGAAGCCGTTGCCGACTCCCTCGACGCCAACCTCAACGCCGACCTCGACCGCATCGTCGGATTCCACCGGGGTGCCGGCCCCGAGCACGTCGGTGACCGCAGTACCGGAACCGTTGCGGCCGGTGGCGATGGATATGCCGGCCGGCACGCATCCCGCCACCAAGGCCGACATGAGTAAATTCCTGTCGCACAACTGGGCCTCCACCGCGAATAAATATGCCGTGATCTATATGGGCAAGTCCCAGCCCTTTGACGGCACCGAGGAGATCAAGAAGGAATTCAACGGCAACGTGCCGGAAGGCCTGCGGATGCTTACGTACGATCCAACCTGCAACGCGGTTCAGACCGCGGTGTGGTTTGACGGCAATACGATGCGAACCACCGCCTGGGGCATGCAAACTCTGCGCGGCTGCCAAATTGATGTGGAGAAGCAGAGCGAAGAATTCCAGACGTTCATGAAGCAATCCGACATCTACTTCAATGCCGCTGGTGATCGTGCTTATTTGAAGCGCACCGACGGCAAAGTGAGTGAATGGATCATCGCTACCAATTAAGCTTTGCGACGCCAAAAATCCCCACTTTCGGGTGGGGATTTTTCTTGCGTCTTATGGGAGTCTCACGGTCTTATTCCCGCAATTCGGCAATGATGACGACCCCATCGCCCCGGTGGGCCGCGGCTCCATAAAACCGTTTGAGCCTGGTAAACGTGTCCATCGCCCACCCGTCGGGAACCCCCAAATGGGTGCTGGGCCCCTGTAGTGGTTTAAGGTTCATATTCGGCAAATCCGCCATGATAGTGATGACGATCTTGGGATCATTGACGGTCACCCAGGTATCCCAAGAGCACCAGCCCGTTATCATGCTATTCAATGGGTCGGCACCCCACCCCAGGAGCATGAGCGGCACCCAATAATGGTGGGTGATAGCCATCGAAGGGTAGCGGGTTTGATGCATGAGTTGGTGGGCGTCATGGGTGTAGGTGGGCGAATAACAAAGATTATCGAACACCCGTGCGGGCACCGCGTGGTAGTGGAGAACCAATTCCGCGGGCCGTTTCGCCACCGGTGCTGATGCGGGTGGATCCTCGGGGAAAACAAGCTTTTTAAACCGGGTCACCTGCTCAACGGTTTCGGTGCTCATCCCCGGCAGCGGGTATTGCCACCGCCCAGCAACATTCGGGTACTGGCATGTGGAGACGAAAAACTCTTCCCCGGAAAACACCAGTTCGGCGTTTCGGGTTGCACCGAAATCCGATTCCTCCGTGACAAACCGAACCTGATTATGGGACAGATAAAACGGCTCTGTTTCCCTAGGATCAACAGTCCAGCCTTCTAAAAGGGCGTTTTGATTGGAGTGGCGGAGTCCCACCTTGGCGTTACGAATATAAAACTCGTAGTAGGAGCCATACCACATGGATACGCAGGCCGGGATATAAATATCGTCACCATAGTAATAGGCGTCGTGGTCGATCCACAGCTCATCACGGACGGTTTCCGCCACATATGCGAGGAATTCTTCGCTGGTTATCATGTGTTTTCCCAAACTTGTTTCAGCACAGCTAAAACGCCGAGGTGAATCCCCGAAGCCGCAGCGAATTGCTCACCACAAACACCGAAGAAAACGCCATGGCGGCCCCGGCAAACATGGGGTTCAACAAGCCCATGGCAGCCACCGGGATAAGCACAATGTTATAGGCAAACGCCCAAAACAGGTTACCTTTGATCGTCGCCAAGGTGCGGCGCGAGAGCCTGATGGCGTCGACAATGCCGCGGGGGTCATCGTTCATGAGCGTAATATCACTCGCCTCGATAGCAACATCGGTGCCCGCGCCCATGGCCAGCCCCAGGTCCGCCTGCGCCAACGCCGCGGCGTCGTTAATGCCGTCGCCAACCATGGCCACAACCTGGCCCGATTGTTGCAGCTCAGCGACCTTTGTCACCTTATCCGCGGGCAGCACGCCGGCAATCACCGTGTCGATCCCCACCTTGGTCGCCGCCTGCCGCGCCGCCCCCTCGTTATCGCCCGTGAGCAGGATCGGCGTTAGCCCCATCGCCTTGAGCTTGTCGACGGCCGCCGCGCTGGTCTCCTTGGGCTGATCCATCACCGAAATATGCCCCGCCAACTGCTTATCGACGTGCACCGCCACCACCGTAGCCCCGGTGTCGCCGCCCGATTCGGCCCGGCCCACCTCAACCCGACGGCCCGCAACCATGCCGCTCACGCCCACCCCGGTCGTGCTCTGAAACTCCGTCACCTCCGGGATATCGGTGGCCTCCGCCACAATGGCCCGGGCGATGGGGTGCTCGGACGCATTCTCCACGGCCGCCGCTAACCGCAGCACCTCGTCCTTCTCGAAGCCAACCTCCGGCTGTATGCTGCTCACGGACATGATGCCCGTCGTAATCGTGCCCGTCTTATCCATCACAATGGTGGTGATTTTCTGGGTGTGTTCCAGCACCTCAGGGCCCTTAATTAGCAATCCCATTTGGGCGCCCCGGCCGGTCCCCACCAGCAGGGCGGTGGGGGTGGCCAGCCCCAAAGCACAAGGGCAGGCGATAATCAGCACCGCCACCGCCGCAGTGAATGCCTCGGCCAACCCATGGCCCAACACAAAAGCATGAACCAGCAGCGTGGCCACCGACACCAGAATCACCACCGGCACAAACACCTGCGAAATCCGGTCGGCAAGCTTCTGCACCGGAGCTTTCTTCGCCTGCGCGTCACTCACCAACTTTGCCATCTGTGCCAGCGTGGTGTCCGCCCCCACCCTGGTGGCCCGCACCACCAGCCGGCCCGAAGAATTCATGGTCGCCCCGGTGACCACACTATCCTTCGTCACTTCCACCGGCACCGATTCGCCCGTGAGCATGGACTCATCTACCGCCGAATGGCCCTCAACCACCACACCATCGGTGGCGATCTTCTCGCCAGGCTTGACGACAAACATATCCCCCACCGCGAGCTTGCTGATCGGAATACGGTGCGTGGCGCCGTCGACAAGCACGGAAACATCCTTCGCGCCCATGTCCAACAACGCCCGCAATGCCTCGGAACTGCGGCCCTTTGCGCGGGTCTCAAACCACCGGCCCAGCAGCAGAAACACAATCACCATGCCCACGGATTCCAAATAGATTTGGTCCATGCCCTCATGTGAATGCGCCGACAAACTCATCGACATGCGCATATCATTCATGCCTGCATTGCCGAAGAACAGGGCCCACACGCTCCAGAAAAATGCGGCTGACGTGCCCAAACTAATCAGCGTGTCCATGGTGAACGCCCCATGCCGCAGATTCTGAAGCGCCGCCACGTGGAAGGGCTTGCCCCCATAGAAAAACACTGGTCCAACTAGGGCAAAACTCAACCATTGCCAATTATTAAACTGCAGCTGCGGAATCATCGACAACGCCAACACCGGCACCGACAACACGGCGGAAATGATCAAACGCTTTCGCAAATCCGCGGCATGCGCATCCCGAGCCGCACTCGTGGCATCCGTGCCGGAGGCTTCCGAAGGCTCCGAGTCTGGGCCAGCGTCATTGTCTGGTGTGATTTCAAACGCATCGTAGCCGGCGCCCCGCACCACATCAATCAGCTGCGGTATCTTCACGGATGCCGGATCGTAACGCACGTTGGCGGTTTCCGTGGCGAAGTTCACCGTGGCTTGGGCGCCCGGAACCTTATTCAGTTTCCGCTCCACCCGACCGGAACAAGATGTGCAGGTCATGCCGGTGACACCCAGGTCCACACTAATGAGTCCTGGAGTATTTTCTGTTATCACTTATAGAACCTCCATGTAAATAAACCATCAGGTATAACCACGCCTGCTGGGCAAAAATTCCCGTGGATATTGAGCCTCCGGGTTGGCCTGTGCGGGCGCTGGGGTGGGTGCCGGGGACTGCTTCACTTGTTCTAAGCTTGGTTTTCTGTTGACAGCCTCCCGTTTGCGCAGGGGGAATATTGGCCGAAAAATGGAAACCAAGCTTAGCGGAAGTGCTGAGCTTGGGTTTAGGGTTATCCGGGGTTTTCGGGGGTCCTGAGTTGGCCGAAACTCCAGCTCAGCACTTGTGCAGCCGGTGTGAATGTGCCCATGGCCTGTGCCGCAGAAGTTCTAAGCATGGTTTCTGGTTTGTGGCCCCCTATTTTGAACGAAACCAAGCTTAGAGAAAACGCTACCAACAACCCAGGGCAGCGCTGCATATGTTCTAAGCATGGTCTTTCCTTGGCGGGCATGTCGGTTCCTGGGGGGTTGGGGCAGCAGATTTTGAAAACCATGCTTAGAAGGTATGAAGCCCTAGGTGGGCTGTGGCGTTACCGTTTTCAAAGAGGGCCGCAGGTTTGCTAAGCATGGTGTTTTGTGCAAAGGCGGCAAACCCCCAGGAGCTGGTGGCCATAGAAATGGGAAACCAAGCTTAGCGAATGCGCTGCCACAGTTGATGGTGGGTATCAAGTGTTCTGAGCTGGAGTTCCGTTCCTGGACATGCCTACATTGGGTCACTGAATCGAGAAAGTATAGCTCAGCATGTTTGCAGCCAGGCTTACTGCATGAATGCTGAGCTTGGGTTCGGGATTATCCGGGGTTTTGAGGGGCCCGAGTTGGCCGGAACTCCAGCTCAGCAAACGTGCAGCCGGTGTGAACGTGCCCATGGTCTGTGTCGCAGAAGTTCTAAGCTTGGTTTTCTGTTGGTGGCCTCCCGTTTTGAAGTGTCGTTGGTTTTTTGGACGGGTGTTTTCCTTTCCCCTGGTAGAAGAATT